>Ga0114908_1000180_pt1 | contig 40636 bp, 38 predicted proteins | sample MalvireepMed_s17_FD_87292 | JGI IMG/M metagenome (GOLD analysis project Ga0114908, IMG submission 87292) | Marine viral communities from the Global Malaspina Expedition - Malaspina viral metaG DeepMed_s17 | ecosystem: Environmental > Aquatic > Marine > Oceanic | place: Mediterranean Sea... | reverse complement strand
ATATTCGTCTTTTCCGAAAGAAATGAACATGTCTCAAGGAATTTTAATTGCAATAAGTTTTATGCTTCCACCAGTACTTTTAATATTTATTCCTCTCTTTTATTCCCGATCAATTAAAAAGTTAAATGCTCTTTTAAATGATTAAAATTGAAAGACTATCAAAATTTTATGGTAAAAAACAAGTTCTAAATTCAATAGATTTAGAATTTAAAAAAGGTAAAATATATGGAATTGTTGGAGAAAATGGAGCAGGAAAAACAACCCTATTTAGGTGTATTTCAGGACTTGAAAGCTATAAAGGGAATATCTTGTCCGACTTTACAGAATTAAAAGACCATCTAGGACTTTTATTGACAGAACCATATTTTTTCTCTAAAATTACCGGAAAAGAATATATACAGCTACTTGCCAATGCAAGACAAACAGAAATAACCAAAATTGAGAACAAAAACATTTTTGGTTTACCATTGAATCAATATGCATCAACCTACTCGACTGGAATGAAAAAGAAATTGGCTTTAACCGCCATACTTTTACAGGAAAATAATGTGTTTATTTTAGACGAACCCTTCAATGGTGTTGATATACAAAGTAATTTAATCATAACTGAAATCATAAAAAGATTTAAAAAATTAGAGAAAACAGTAATTATTTCATCTCATATATTTTCAACTTTAGAGAATACTTGTGATGAAATATATTTAATGAAAAACGGAGAAATTATAAACAAAGTAGAAAAAGCTGATTTTAAAAATCTCGAAAAAAAAATGAAAGAATTTACAGTCGGAAATAAAATTGACAAACTTGAACTGAAATAAATAACGGTTTCAATACACTGCTCCCATTAGAAAGCTAATAGACACCACAAACACCGTAGAGGTGTAGCCTTACATTTTTGGGGAAGGCTACACCCGAAGGGTGCTGAGTCCATAAAAATAATGTAATAATATTTGGTGACTTCCACTTAGGGTGCTATCTGTCGTTTTTTTGCATAATGTGGGTATGAAAAAAGGATGGGTGTGGTTGAAATATGTGGGAATCCAGTATTTTGATGACAATTTTTAATTTTTTTGGGTATCTACATACAGAGGAATTCGTTTCTACGAATTTATAGTAATTCGGAAATTTTGCTCTATTACGTTTTTGAGTTAGTTTTACAGAGCAAAGTAAAGGCCCCAATCGAGTACTTCAAAATGGGTCTAGGACTAGAATCAGGCTAAAGATTCGAAGTGTGCGAAAGCATCCGAATCAAAAAGGTTGGTGTCGGTTTTCTGATATAAATATTTTGCTTTTCTTCTTAATAAGCTCTAATATTCCCAAGTGGTCTTCGGCTTCTATGAGATCAACAAAATTGGAATCAGCGAGACAATAAACGAAAAATTGTTCTTTTTTTGAAAAGGGGATTTTTAATTCCTGCAATCGAAGGGAATCGTTGAACAAATACTCAAACTCCTCTAATTTAATAGTTTGTTCATTTTGTTCTACCAATTTTTTTAGCTTTTTGGTTCTCCCCGATGCTCTATTTAGAATTTTATGCAGATTGATGCTAATTCCCAATCCAAAGTAGTGTCCATACAAATTAACAAACTTTCCATTATCAGCTTCAAACAGTTTTCGTTCATATTGGGAAAGGACCCTCACATCGGCATTGGGAAGCCCCAAAGAAGAAGCATCAACATTTTTTGATAACCTTAATGCTGAAATGTCCTTGTCCAAGATTCCAGTCAGATTATATGGTCTTACAACCACTTCTTCCAATTCGTTGATAAGCTCCTCTAAATCTATCCTCAAATGGTTGGAGGATAAAATATCCTCTGTTACAACCAGATATTTATGCTTTAGTTGAACAGATGAAAATAATAGTGTATCCTTTGATATGACACCTATAGAAAAACGTCCATACGAATCGGTTATGGTCCCTCTCTTGCTAGTAAGGTTTAGAATGTGTACGCCTTCAACCTCAGTGTTAAGGCTTTTGACCGTGCCATTTAAAATAAGTCGAGTCTCTTGACCAAATCCGAAAGAGATTGTGAAGAGTAAAGCAAAAAAAATTATATGTTTACTATAGGTTTTCATTTTTTTTGTCGCTCCTTTATATATGAAAATAGAAAACTGAATACAGTAACATAAAAAATGATGGGTAATATAAACCTATACAAATCCGAGAATTTTGGTCTTGAGCGTCTTGAAAATACCTCTGATAAATAAGTAAAAACATTTTCCGGGAATTTTATTATACCATTCGAATCATAAAGCAATATTCCGCCTAGTACAATTAATATAAGTATTTGACTCGTCAATGCATAAAATACCAAAAAAAAATCTTTGCCTCTCAAGTGACGAATAGATGTTTCATTTTGAAAAACCTTTTTTAAAATTTTATTTGATGCCATTCTTAGGTTTGGAACCCCAATCATATCAGATAATACCCAATATCCATCATAACGAAGGAAAGGGTTCAAATTAGCCAGCAATGACAATGATATGGCCGAGCTGTATACTAAATAATTGTTTGTCCGAGTTATAAAAAAAAATAAAACCAATATGGAGGCAATCAGTAATTCGATATAGATTCCAGATAGATTCACGATGATTCTTTTATTCGGTTTTAATTTCCATATATCTGAAACATCGGCAAACATCACTGGTGAAAGTAGGTAAAAACCGAATCCAATATCCCCAAATTTAGCACCAAATCGATGACAGGCGGCAGCATGTCCCATTTCATGGAAAAACAACACTGTACCTGCAAATAAAATATATAATGCCCATTGACCAAAGTTGAGATTTTCAAGACCTATTTTGATGGAGTTAAAATGAGCGATTAATGTTCCAAAAACGACCAAAGAAAAAATAGCCAGTAAAAAGTAAAATAATTTATCTGAGAACAATGGGGACATAAGCCTCACTATTGGCAATATGGTCTTATTCTTTAGCAATGTGAAACTTAGCTTTAAATAAGAGGGCTTTCCTATTTTCTTAATTTCAACATTTGCTGATTCTATAATCCCGTAAGTGGCCAAGGTACCAAATAATAAATTGTCAAGCAGATTGGCAGACACACCTTTGTGTATACCATAAAGTTCATTTATCTTTTGAAGATTCCGTTTACCGTCCACTAATTTAATTATATCCAAAGTATCTTTATTGACATTTATGCGATGTCCATATTCAGTTTGTTTTATGATAAACTCGTTCTTATCAAAAGGAAGGATTTCAATGTTCGGTGATAAAACAGGTATTTTGCTTTTAACGTCCATTTAGGCTCGACTTATAGTTTTCCAATGCAACAAAAGAGACAACAGAAGTGAACACCCCATTAAAGTCTTGCAAGACAATGTTTGTTCCTTTATTATCCTTTTTCCATCCATAGATTTGTTTTTCAGGATCTAATATATCCGGTGAGGGTATTCTCATAGAATAGTTTCCCCTCCATGAGCCATTTTCTAATTGGGCATTTAACAAAATTTCCGACAAAAGTTTATCAGGCAGATTATCATAATTAAAAATATGCTTGGACTTGATTCTGCTCAAAAGGCACAAGGCAACATAAAATATATTATGAGCCCCATCCTTGACAGGATTGGATTTTTTATTTAATTCATTGCAACAAAGGTTGAATATTTTTTTATTCATATTGATACAACATGCTAACACCAAGAAAGAAATTGCATAATCCCTGCTGGTCCACCAGTATGGTACTTCATCTAAATCTTCGATTTTATCAATTAGAAATGACTCCAATTTTCGTTTTTTATCATTATTAATGCCTAGCTGACAAAAAACTAAATATGCAACAGCGCTAACACAGAAATGTGAATTTAACCAACCTTCAACGTTATTAACTTCCTTGGTGTTTAGTGAAGCCAATAGCTCTTTTTCATTTCTATAGGTACAAAAACCTCCATCTTCATTTTGAAAACTGAACCATTCTTCAAGTTCGTCTTCACAGAAATCAGTTCCCAGACTATGTAAGGCAAGTATTGTGAAGGACGTAGAGTCTGCGTCTGGTATCCAGTTTGAATTATATCCCCATAAATTCTTTTCTTCATAGCGATTGGAAAGTAAAAACTCCTTTGATTTACTCAAATCAAAATGGGACTTGTACCAGTGAGATAAAAAATAGCATACAAAGGAAGTAGTCCAAACATTACTGTTCCCTGCATCATTAAAATAATCTGTCCAACTACCATCTTCTTCTTGAATTTCAAATAAATAATGTAAGACTTCGGAATTTTCTATTTTGCCTGAACCATTACTCGATCTATCAATATGTTTTGATTTCAAGTATTTATTAAATCTTATATATCCATTTATATTCAGGTTGTTTATTGTGATTGTATTTTGCATCCGCTGCAATTCATCCTTCCATCTGGGCGCTTTATAATCTCTCACAAATTCAAAGGCCCTTATAATATGTTCATAAGCCTTTAAGTATAGTTCTTCGGCCACACCTTCCAGATAAAGAAGCTTTTTTTGATCACCTAAACTATATGATTCAATGTCATCGACTCTCTTTTCTAAGTGGTTTTTTGAAATATTGAACTGCTGATTAATATAGTCTTCCTCATAATCTGAAACATCATCCAATATTTGAAAAGCAACATAAAAATCCTTGTGCGATTTAAGAACGTTTTGGTATTCATTTCGATAATGTTTCCCTGTAAGTACAAATAGTGCGTCTATCGCTATTTTTCCAAAAGAAGACTTGTAATCGCATAAAACCTCATATTCCGCAAACGAAGATATATTGTGGCTTTGCTTGTCCAATTTATAAGCCTTAACATATTCAAATTTTCTTTTGCCCCATATATCCCAAAATTCAGAATCAGTTTCAAAGAAAGTCGATAATATCTTGACAGTTTCCTCTTGGCAGATATTAATTGTTAGAAAGACGTTGAAATTCGATGTTTCCTTTTTGTTGTCAAAAATATCGTCCATCAAAATAATGGACCGATAGTAAAGAAATCCAGCGATTGACAACATATCCAACACCTCTTTATCAGAAAAATCGAAAGCTGAATTGAAAAGATATGGGTAATATAAATAGTAATCAGGGTTGTTCCGGATAAACTTTTGGTAGCAAATATTATCGATTACTTCCTTGGGATAGCCAAGCCCATTCAAGTATATCTGTACATTTTCAATCGCTTCTTTGAAAAGATTGTCATCTCTGTAATCAAAAAAATATTTTGTACTTATCAACCAATCACTGTTTATATAATTTTCTTAAAAATCAATTACGTAAATCCCTTATGTCCTTTAATATCTTTCTTTCCTCTTCACTAAAGAACATTGTATTGTTCTCATTCCAGCCTTCCAACTTTGGTATTGCAATAACTTGTTTGTTAAATCCTTCTTCAACATCGTAGTTAGTAGACAACTTTTTTGGTGATATGTGTTCTACAAGCGTCAATATATATTTGGCGTTTGAACTGTACCTGTAGCTTTCTTGGCCTAAAATGCCGTTCCTAACGTTGTCCACTTCAACAAAAGAAAGGAAGTATTTATCATGGACTTTACGATATTTTATCGTTGCTTTTGCCTCTATTAATATAAATACAGGCTTTTTTGATTTTTTCCCCTCAAGGGATGATGCCACAATCGCTTTAATTTTTTCTGGATCTTTTTGCGTTTCTATCTGAACAATTGCCATGGTTTCTCTTTCAATATAAATTTTACCCATATTGTTGTTATAGATATTGTCGTTTGATGGTGAGAACCCGATAATGAGAATAGGGTTTTCCCTAGATTCGATTTCTCCAACATATTTGAAAGTATAGTCTGAAAGATTGTCAATATCGAACATTCTGCTTTTTGAACGTACCATATCGGCGTTCCGAACAATCGTGGCTATGCCCCCAACGGCATCTAAATTTAGCTTTGTGTGGTTTTCTGTTCGACGACCCTGAATGATTTCTGCTTGATAGCCTTGGGGATTATTGTCTCCTTCATTATAAGTCATAAAGGAAACTTCGGTTAACATAGCGCCTTTTCCATCTTCCTGTACACTTTCACGATAAAAGCCATAAAGATTAAATGGATTCGATATTATATTCTGTGGGATGCTTTTAATAGCTTTTATTATAATATCCTTTGCGGTTTCTCCCCTAACAAAGACCTCCTCCAAACTGATAATATAAGGACTCAACCAAATTGTATCCTTTTTACTTAAGTTATTTTTTTTGATATTTTTTTTTCGATAAGCTAAATGAGAGAATTCTATATTATTGGATTCGACAAAATAATCAATTGAAAATTTCCCAACTTCGTTTGTGGTTGTTCCCTGACCTTTTTCATCAGTGATGTGGGCAAACTGTATTGGCTCCCTGGTCATCGAATCCAATACTATTTGAGAATGTAGATGAATACTCCCAAGAAAAAAGACAATAAAGTATATCTTTTTCATAAATCAGGCATCTTTTGGTAAATATTAAGACTAATTCGTTTAGAACAATATACATCTATTTGAATTATTTAGCTGAATTGCAACGAATTAATAAAGAAATTATATAGGATATTAGGGCAAAAGAAATCCGGATTCATTTATCATGAATCCGGATGACAAAAGTTTGATAGGTTTAGAAAGTGTAACTAGCTCCAATATAGCCTCTACAATCACCACTTGTACAAGCATAATTACTCTCGTTTTTCCACTTTGCCATCTCTAATCTTTGCTCTAGTTCTTCGACTTTGAAGTTTTTTAAATCCTCACTTTTGTTCATAATTATAGTTTTAGGTTAATGCAATAAAATGCCTTTCTATTTGTAGTATTAAACTTATGAATATTTTTTTAAATTGACACTATCTGGGTTCAGATTATTCAAAATTTTTCTTAAAATGAAATCCACTACAATTATTACAATACTGTTTTGTAGCCTTCCTTAAAAATGTAGGATATCATTAAATTCAGTGACCTCCTTTGTATTTCTAATATTAAATGATTTAGCGATAATAGTTTCGATATCCTCCTTCAAAAAGTTTGAACTCTGTCCCGTTGAGGTCACAATTAAAAAAGCACGCTTTTAAAGCGTGCTTTTTTGTTTTTATGCAACTTTATCAATTGCCTTGTTTAAGGCATTTTTGCTCATTTTTGAGAAGAGCAACGGACCGTTTACAGGCTTAGTGACCAAATCGTTCGCCCCCAGTTCAAATATTTTTTTTCTTGTGTTACTGGTATTATCAGCAGTAAGGACTATTATGGGTATTTGTGCATTACAATTTGCTTGGCCGCTTCTAATAATCGATGTAGTTTCAAACCCATCCATTTCGGGCATTTGTAAATCCATTAAAATAATATCAAAACTTTGGTCCTTCATCATTTCCAAAGCCTCTTTACCGTGATTGGCAATGGTTAGGTTGGCATTGGCCCAATTTCTCTTGAAAAGAAGTTTAACCACGGTCTGGTTCATTTTGTTGTCTTCTACATATAGTATGTTACCCGCTTCTCTATTAAGTAATATGTCTGTTTTTGATTCCTCATCCACTGTTATTTGGTCCTCATCAATTTCAAAACTTAGCGTAAGCTCACAGGTTGTGCCCAAATCAGTATTTTGTCGTAAATCAATTGTACCGTTTTGAAGGTCTACATAGGTTTTTACAATGTAAAGCCCCAATCCCAATCCGCTGTACTCGCGTTTGTCCATAAAGGATTTTTTGGTAAACGATTCAAAAATAGTGCTCATCTTCTCTTTGGAGATGCCAATGCCCGTGTCCTTTATATTAAAACGTATCGAGGCCGAGGCTTTGTTTTCGCTATTTCGATCACATAAAATATCGACTTCAACTTTTCCCTGATTGGTAAATTTGATTGAATTATCTAAAATATGGTTAAGGATTTGCGCCAGTTTAGCCTTGTCGCCCACAATTCTGAATGGCAAATTATCCGCAATCGATATGTTGAATTCCAAACCTTTGGCAAGTGCTTTTTTCTCTTGTGACCTTAAGATTTTGGTCAGTGTGGAATTCAAGTCAAAAGGAACTTCTTGTAACTCTTGATCCCCCTTTTCAATAACGGTAAAGTCCAAGATGTCTTCAATGTTTCCCAGTAAGTTCTTTGAGGAACTCAAGAGCATTTTGCATTTTTCATCAAGGTTTTCCTCCTCTTTGTTTTCTTGAAGCGATGTGGCCACGCCCATGATCAAGTTTAGGGGTGTTCGGAGTTCGTGACTGATGTTGGATAGAAATGAAGATTTAATTTCGTTCATGTCTTCGGCCCGTTGTAAGGCCAACAACTGGTTCTGTTCATTCTCCATTCTGAGGTCCCTGATTCTGTTGCTCATCGATATGGATAGAAATATAATTTCCAGACCGATTCCAAATTTGGTTCCGTTGCTAGTAAAAAATGAGTTTTCTATGGTATTGAAATTATTCAGAATAAATACTACAAAACCCAATATTAGAAAGCAAATACCAATTACAAAATAGTGGTCTACTTTTATTTTTTTGACTTTTAGTACTATTAATGAAGTTATCATTTGAAGCAATACCAAAATTCCAATGCCATTGGCCAACGGATAGCAGTATTCAAAATTGGGTGCCAGCGCCAAGATTAACATGCCTATAATAATGGATGCCCCCATTATATTGTTTGTAATGTGCAAGATGGGGCTGTTCTTTCTTAGGTTAAGGTATACGTCGCCGTACTTGCCAAAAAACAGTAGCGAGGTGAACGCCGTAAATAATACGGACCTATCTGACAGCCATCCGCCTTCCGGGGTAAAATATTGATGAAAAAATCCGTCTAGGGAAAATTGCATCAACGCAATGAACAAAACATAACAGGCATAATAAACAAAGGCTCTGTCTTTTAGCGCAAAAAAGAAAAAAAGGTATATAATGCTCGCCAAGACCAAAATACCATAAAAGAACCCATAAAATACCTGCTCTTTATAGGTGAGGTTAAAAAAACTGGTCTCCGGGTAAAGTTCCATAGGGAGCATAACTACCTCTCCATCGCTTTTTAGATGGATATAGGCCTGTATATTTTGACCAGGTCTGAGACCGATTTCAAAAATGGATTTTCTGTGCTTAATGGTTTTCTTGGAAAAAGGGATTTTATCCCCACTAAATTGTTTCTCCACTTGGCCTGTTCCATCTATGATGAATAGATTCACAATATCTGTAATGGGCCTAGCAGTTTCTAGGTAATATTGCCTATATCGATCGGTTGTGTTTTCCAAGCTGAAGGTCAGCCAGTAATTGTCGTTGGAAAATCCAAGATTTTCCTTCAAACCGGAGAGTGGAACAAAATCCAGACTTGGATTGTTTCTTATTTCCTCAAAACTATAATCTTTTTGCCCTGCCAGTAAAACTGATGTTATGGGGCGAAGTGAAATTGCTTCCGTGGTGTTTTCGTTTTGCGAAAACTGTGCGTTGGCAATAGAAATAGAAGTAAGCAATAATGCAATTAACCATATTAATGGCCTTGGGGGGGACATTTGATACATTAAGTAGGCTTTACTGATACCGTTTTTTGGAAAACAGAATCCTGTTAGTTTGGTTTGTATTTAAAACGTATGTATGCTACACTTATTATTGAATGGGCCAAACTTTGGATGTAATTGAGAAAAACCTCGATGAACGGAAGCTTTTACAAAGAGATACCTTTATTCGCGGTCTGTTATTAGTTTGAATTTAGTCCTAAAAGCCCCATGGTTTCCTCATAATCCGCGAAACTGTTACTGGATACACCAGTTGTTGAAGCAGTGTGAAGATTTAACCAACCGACAAAATGGAGGAATTGACCATCTTTTTTTCATAATCCAAGTATGGCTTGAAAGGAATCGATGGCTTTAAGGACTATTAAAGGGTTAAACTCTTAATTCCTGATATGATCAACAAGTTTATTCTCCTTTTGTCTTTAATGATGTGTACATATGGTTTTTCCCAAACCATTGATTATAATACCAAGAACGGGTATGCTGTTCAAGGTTATGATGTGGTCTCTTACTTTGATAAAACTCCATTGGAAGGAAAAGAAGAGTTCTTCACAACTTTTGATGGGGTCAAGTTTAAGTTCTACAATGCAAAAAACTTGAAAAGGTTTGAGGAAAGCCCATTCAAGTACCTGCCAAAGTATGGTGGCTATTGCGCTTATGCAGTCGCTGTGAATGGCAAAAAAGTGAACGTAGATCCAGAAACTTATGAAATCAGGAATGGGAAGCTCTACCTTTTCTACAACAAGGGAAAAAACAACACCTTAGAGTTTTGGTTGGACGAATCGCCGGAAGAACTGCGACAAAAAGCAGACGAAAACTGGGAGCATATCAAAAATTGAATATAAGCTTTTGACCAATCGGAAACCATACCGGGATTCAACCTTGAATTTTCTTTTTATCTTATACTCATAAATCAAAAAACGAATTATAAATAATCCACCATCATGTTCAAATCTTCTTTGAAAACATTGGAGCAGTTCAAAAAAGTACTGTCAGAATTACCCAATGGATGTTACTCGCAAACCTGCCAAATTCTTTCCAACGCTACTATAGGGCAGCACACCCGCCACATTATAGAACTGTACCTCTGTTTGATCAATGGATATGAGGTGGCAGATGTTTCATATGATAAACGGGAACGCAACACCAAAATTGAAGAAGATGTTGACTTTGCATTGGAACAATTGACCTATATCCAAATGAATTTGACGAAACCGGACAAGGCAATAAAGGTCACTTATGAATTGGCGGACGAAGAAGTCTGTTTGGATTCAAACTATTTCAGGGAAGTCATGTATAATTTGGAGCATACGATTCATCATCAGGCGTTGATCAAGATAGGTGTAAGGCATTTTTCGACCCAAAAAATCCCAGAATCTTTTGGTGTGGCACCCTCAACCATTGAATACAGAAAGGCATGTGCACAGTAAGTTTTATTTATTCAGGAGGTAAACACCTCATTACTTCCAACCGCGATGAACATGTTTCCAGGCCATTGGCCTTGCGGCCGCAGGAGGAAATCATAGGTTCTGTAAAGGTGCTTTTTCCAAAAGACCCAAAAGCTGGCGGTACTTGGTTTGCACTTAATGAAAATGGTTCGGTGGCCGTGCTCCTTAATGGCGGTTTTGTGAATCACGCGCCAATGGGGAACTATGCGCGTAGTCGTGGCCTTGTGCTATTGGATGTAATCGCATCGGAGCAACCTTATGATTTGCTTCAGGAGATGAATCTTCTCCATATTGAACCTTTTACTTTGGTACTTTACAATAGGAGGTTACTAGAATTTAGATGGGATGGACATCAAAAATATTATAGACCGTTGGATGCAACAAAAAATCATATTTGGTCCTCTGCAACACTATACAAAGATGAAGTGATTGAAAACCGAAGAAATTTATTTCAAAAATTCGTAGAAAGAAATTCCCATATCACTGCTAGCACCGTGGTTGATTTTCACTCCAATAATCACGATGATTTCGAAAACGGATTTATCATTGACCGGGAGACAGGTCTTAAAACCTTTAGCGTAACCCAAGCTGTTTTGGATGACGGTGAAATCGTGATGCGCCATTTCGATTTATTGAACGATAAACTTTTTGAAGTTCCCTTCTCACCAAGTCAACTTACGTTTTAAGTGCAATGGATTCGCTAAAACTGCTATGTCACCGTATCACACATTGGGAGTATTGGCCGTTTTGGCTGATTTATTATCCCATGTTTCCCGTTTGGTTATACTATTCCATCAAAGCACGTTCCTTTTTCTTTTTTAATGCCGCCAATCCCAGTATGAGAAATGGGGGGATGGCCATGATATCCAAAATGGAGATTTACAACATGATTCCTACGGAGTTTATTCCACAAACGCTCTTTTTTGATAAGGATGTTGCGCTAGGGAAGGCGTTGGAGCGAGTACTGGACGATGGCATCAGTTTTCCCTTTATCGCTAAACCCGATATTGGTATGAAGGCCTTTGGGGTAGAGAAGATTCACAACAAGGATGAATTTCGGGAATATGTGTCTTGGACACCTTCACATTTCTTGGTACAAGAACTTATTCCATACCAAAAAGAGATGGGCATATTCTATGTCCGTAAACCCAATGAAGCTCAAGGTAAAATTACAGGGATGGTGTCCAAGGAGTTTTTGTCCGTCACGGGAGATGGACAAAGTACCATGTTGGAACTCATCAAAAAAAATCCCCGAAGCCATTTGCAATTAAAGGCATTGCAGAAAAAGTTTGGCGCCCAACTTCAAAATGTGTTGGCTAAGGGAGAAGAATTTATTCTGGTGCCCTACGGAAGCCATACGCGAGGGGCCAAATTTGTGGATGTCAGCCACAAAATCAATTCGGAACTGGTAAAGACTATTGATTTTATCTGCTCTCAAATGGACGGGTTCCATTATGGAAGATTGGATGTGCTCTATAATAGTTTTGAGGAGCTTTGCCAAGGAAAGAACTTCAGCATCATTGAAGTGAACGGGGCTGGGGGAGAGGCCACACATATTTATGACCCCAAACATTCCTTGTTCTGGGCTTGGCGTGAAGTGGCGCGTCATTGGGGCATGTTGTGCGAAATTAGCATTGCCAATAAAAGGGCAGGCCATACGTATTTAAGCTTCAAGGATGGTAGGGCCATGCTAAAACAAACCGGCGCTTTGCAGTCACAATTAAAATTTTAAAAAACTTAAAGGATATCCTTGATATAGCTCTCCATGGCACTGGGCTCCGTAGTGGGAGCAAATCGTTTTACGGGTTTACCTGTTTTATCGATTACAAATTTGGTGAAATTCCATTTGATTTTTCCACCCAACAAACCGCTCAACTCCGTCTTAAGATATTTGAAAATGGGATGGGCGTCGCTTCCGTTGACATCGATTTTTGCGAACATGGGAAAAGAGACCCCATAATTCATCTGGCAAAACTCTTTTATATCCTCGGCAGTTCCGGGTTCTTGGTTCCCAAATTGATTACATGGAAACCCCAATATCACCAATCCTTGATCTTTATAAGCTTTAAAGAGCCTTTCAAGCCCTTCATATTGAGGTGTAAGGCCGCATTTACTGGCAGTGTTCACCACTACAATGGTTTTGCCTTTATATTTTTCCATGGACTCTTTGGTGCCGTCCAAACGTTCCGCTTCAAACTTGTAGAATTCCATAGGTATCATTTTTGTTTGTTCATCAAATGTTTCAATGCTCCTGTGGACCAAAGGGCCCAAAGTATCAATACGGGCTGAAAAAACAGTCGGACGAATCTCTTCAAGTCGGTGTCCAGTCCAAAAGCGTCGATGCCATTGGTGTATTGCGAAATGTTTCCAGGGAATATCAATACATAGAAAATGGCCAGCACAATACCCACTTTTACCTTGTATTTGACCAAAAGGACCATGGCAAGACCCAAAAGTATCTCAACTAAACCAGAAGCTACCACCACAAAATCCATAAAACCCTCGCTAGTAGGTAACCATCGGGGTACTTGGGCCTGAAACTCCTCACGTTGAAAGGTAAGGTGACCGATTCCGGCCACGATCATCAATAGGCCAAGTATGATCCTGAATACATTTTGTGTTGTGCTTGTTTTCATTTGAAAGCTTTTTCAGATTCCCTTAAAGATAATCATATATAGAAGGAAGCCTTTTCTGAAAAGCTGCAAATGTTGACCCAAATCAAGATTCCTCTTCTACTGATTGCATCTTATGCTTTATGGCATTCATGATAATTGGAGCATGAATCCGAGAATTTTCGATAAACCATTTATGGGTTTCCATTCCGCCGCAAATCACACCTGCCAAGAATAGGCTGTCCACATTGGTCTCCATGGTTGCTGGGTCATACTTAGGTAACCTTTTTGGGTCGTTGGAGAGTTCGATGCCCAGTTTCTCCAAGAACGCAAAATTTGGTTTGTAGCCGGTCAATGCCAGTACAAAATCGTTTTCCAGTACAATTTCGCCTTCTGGGGAATTGATAACGATTTCATGGGGCTTTATTTCCTTGACGATGGAATTGTAGTATGCTTTAATGCTGCCTTCCTCAATACGGTTGATGATATCTGGGCGTACCCAATATTTTACGCGTGGACCGACCTCGGGGCCGCGGATTACCAAAGTGACTTCGGCACCTTTTCGCCAACATTCCAAAGCAGCATCTATGGCGGAGTTACTAGCACCGACCACAACTAATTTTTGACTTGCGTAAAAATGTGGGTCGTTATAATAATGGGATACCTTGGGCAATTCCTCTCCTGGAATATTCATGGTGTTGGGCAGGTCGTAGAAGCCAGTGGCTACGACTACATTTTTTGCTCGGTACTCATCTTTATCAGTTTTGACCAAAAAGCTTTCTCCTTGTTTTTCGGTATCCAGCACCTTTTCAAAAAGATGAATATTGAGCTTGTTGGAGGTCACGATTCTGCGATAGTATTCCAAAGCTTCGTTGCGTTTGGGTTTGGCCTCTTTACTTATGAACGGTATCTCGTCTATCTCCAACTTTTCGGAAGAGGAGAAAAATTGCATGTTCACGGGATAATTGAACAGCGAGTTTACAATTGGTCCTTTTTCAATGATAATGTAGGTGAGTCCTTGCTTTTTCGCCTCAAGACCACAAGCTATTCCAATGGGCCCGCCTCCAATGATGACTACATCAAACTCCTGCATTAGGCTATTTCTTCTTTTAATTTTTTTATGGTTTCGGCAGGGTCGGGACTTTTAAAAACAAAACTTCCGGCCACCAAAACATCCGCACCATGGTCGACCAGCTTTTTCGCGTTATCGGCGTTAACTCCACCATCAATTTCGATTAAGGTACTCGCATTCTTACGGTTGATGAGTTCCTTGAGGTCAGCTATTTTTTGATAGGTGTTTTCAATAAAGGATTGTCCTCCAAAACCTGGATTTACGCTCATTACGATTACAATGTCGATATCTTGAATGGTGTCCTCCAACAATTTTATGGAAGTATGCGGGTTAATGGCTACCCCAGCTTTCATGCCTTCAGCTTTTATGGCTTGTAAGGTTCGGTGCAAATGTGGACATGCTTCATAATGAACGGTCAAGTGGTCTACCCCCAAATCACCGAAAGTTTTAATGTACCTGTCAGGGTCAACAATCATTAAATGAGTGTCCAATGGTTTTTTTGCATGTTTGGCAATGGCCTGTATCACGGGCATTCCAAAGGAAATGTTGGGCACGAACACACCGTCCATCACATCTAAATGGAACCAGTCGGCATCGCTTTGGTTCACCATTTCTATTTCCTGTTGCAAATTGGCAAAATCCGAAGCCAATAAGGAAGGTGCAATAATTTTTTTGCTCATGTAAGAATCAACTCGTTCTCTACAAAGATAATGAAATGTGAGGGCAATTCCTTATTTGCCAATGGTCTATTCCGAACCCGTATTTATTTGGACCGGACCATAGACCGCATCACGGAACCTTTTATGAAGAGAGCCGTTGTAAGGAAAAATTTGCACGAAGAACACCGCCGTTAATTCATTTACGGGATCTACCCAAAACAAGGTGCTCGCCGCTCCGTCCCAAAAGAATTCCCCGACAATCCCGTTGTTCTCTTCAACAGAGGCAGGGGCACGAAGCCGAACGGCAAAATCTATCCCGAAGCCTACTTGTCCCTTGCTGGGCAACCACGACCTTTCCGTTATGTTTTCATCCAAATGGTTGGTGGACATCAACTCCACGGTTTCTGGTTCAAGAATTTCCGCTCCCTCCAGGTTTCCCTCGTTGACCAACATTCTGGCAAAGCGCATATAATCGTCAAGTGTGGAAGTCAATCCCCAACCACCAGGGGTCAGTGGCCATTTTTTATAATTGAATGCATGCGCTTCTTCGTTGGGGGATTGGTTCAATTCACCCATTTCAGTTTTACGATAAGCCGATGACATTCTGTAACGGTCATCCTCTGGTACTACGTAGCGGGTATCTGTCATTTTCAAGGGGTCAAGAACATGCTCACGGACATATTCCTGATACGGTTGACCGGAAATCCGCTCCACCAAAAATGCTTGCACATCGACCGAAGGACCATATTCCCATTTGGCTTCGGGCTGGAACCATAGAGGTACGCTTCCCAATTTTTCTGCCATTTGGGGCAAGGTATTCTCCCAGTTGAACGGGTCCGCTTCTTTTAAGGCCTCACTATACCCTGGAATATCGTCCCGGGTAGAAAACCCCGCCGTATGGCGTGTAATGTCACGGATGGTAATCGGTCGGTTCAAGGGTTCGAGTATCATCTCACCATCGGAGTCCACCCCTTGGTACACTTTCATGTTGGCAAATTCGGGAGCATATTTTTCCAACGGGTCGTCCAATTGAAACTTACCTTCATCATACAATGTCATCAAAGCGGTTCCCGTAATAGGTTTGGTCATGGAATATATCTGCACCAATGTGTTGCGCTTCATGGGTACTTTGTTTGCCAAATCGGCATAACCAAATGCGTTGAAATAGACTTCTTTTCCCTTTTCATAGATTAAAGCCGATGCTCCGGCCACTTCACCGTTTTTCACAAAGCTTTGCAAGGTGGAATCCAATCTGGTCTTTGCCGCTTCTTGAACTACGTTATCAGAATTAACCTGACTTATACCTGCTGATATAAAACCAGTTATCATCAAAATGGAGAGAAATGTTCTTTTCATGTTAGGTGGAATGTATGTCTTTTATGTCAAAAATGTTTGAACAAGAAAGGTAGCCAATTAATTAATAACTCATTATTATTTTAACCTGAAGGAAATGGATATATAAAATTTTAAATCACTTTTTTGTGAAAAATACACTATAGCTTCATTGGAGACGGTAAATTTTATTATTTTCACCGCAATCGATTGCGTTTATCAAATTAAAAATGAAGAAAAATAAAGAAGACCTTCGGAGCAAAGAATGGTTTGGCACCAATGACAAAATGGGTTTTGTGCATCGTTCTTGGCTTCGTAACCAGGGGTATCCCAACGACATGTTTCAAGGAAAACCCGTAATTGGGATTTGTAACACCTGGTCGGAACTCACCCCTTGCAACGGCCATTTGCGAGATTTTGCCGAAATCGTAAAAAAGGGCGTATTGGAAGCAGGCGGATTTCCTTTGGAATTCCCAGTAATGTCCCTCGGAGAGACCATTATGAGGCCTACGACCATGCTTTTCCGAAACTTGGCCAGTATGGACGTTGAGGAATCCATACGCGCGAACCCATTGGACGGAATTGTTTTGTTAACAGGTTGTGACAAGACGACCCCTTCGACCATTATGGGAGCTTGCAGTGTGGACCTACCCACCATTGTGGTGCCCGGAGGCCCCATGTTGAATGGAAAATTCCGTGGAGGGGAAATAGGTTCCGGTTCCTTTAATTGGATGATAAAGGAGAAGAAAAAACGGGACAAATTTACCGAGGAAGACTTTTTGGAGGCTGAAATATGTGCGGCACGTAGCGCTGGCCATTGCAATACCATGGGGACGGCTTCAACGATGGCCACCATGGCAGAAGCCCTGGGACTCACATTGCCCGGTGCATCCGCAATCCCCGCGGTCGATGCCCGAAAAAAGGTAATGGCACAGCTTTCCGGGAGAAAAATCGTGGAAATGGTCAATGAAGATTTGAAGCTATCCAAAATATTGACCCGAGAAGCTTTTGAAAATGCAATAGTGGTCAATGCAGCCGTGGGAGGCTCCACAAACTTGATTGTCCATTTACTGGCCATAGCGGGCAGGATTGGAGTTCCTTTAAAATTGGAGGATTTTGATGAAATCGGAAGTAAAATTCCATTGCTGGTCAATCTTATGCCTTCCGGCAAACATTTGATGGAAGATTATTTTTATGCAGGAGGTCTTCCTGTAGTCTTGAAGGAATTGAAATCAAAATTGCATAAAACCATAACGGTCAACGGCAAGAGCCTTCATGAGAATTGCGAAAAATCCACTTGCTATAACGAAGAGGTCATTGCCAAAATGGATGCACCCTTTCAAAAGGATGCTGGAATCGCAGTTTTAAAAGGAAATCTATGCGAAAATGGAGCCGTTATTAAACCTTCTGCAGCAACTCCTGAATTGATGAAGCACCGTGGCAAAGCAGTGGTCTTTACCAGTATGGACGATTACCATGCCCGTGTGGACGACCCTGATCTGGACATAGATGCCAATAGTGTAATCGTTCTGCAGAATGTGGGACCCAAAGGTTACCCTGGTATGCCCGAGGTGGGCAATGTGGACCTTCCAGAAAAATTGATCATGCAGGGCGTGAAGGATATGGTCCGAATTTCAGATGGACGGATGAGTGGAACGGCTTATGGTACCGTGGTGCTCCACGTGTCACCCGAAGCGGCCATCGGTGGGACCTTGGCTTTGGTTAAAGATGGAGATTACATCGAACTGGATGTGGAAAATAGGAAATTACATCTGGATGTTACGGAAGAAGAACTGGCTGAAAGAAGAGCGGCTTGGAAACCGCCCCAGCCCCATACCGATAGAGGTTATGTGAAAATTTACCTGAACCATGTAGAGCAAGCCGACAAGGGTGCCGATTTTGATATTTTGGTGGGAGGCTCTGGCAGTGAGGTAAAGGGAGATTTGCATTGACCATCCTAACTTTAAATAACCGACCATGTTAGTAGTTTATTTGTTGTTGAGCATAGCCCTTATTATTGGCTTGATCAATTATTTGCGCCTGCATCCGTTTTTAGCACTTTTTGTGGTAGCCATATTTTTTGGTTTTGCCGCGGGGATGGACTATCAACTTATTTTGCAGACCATAAACGATGGATTTGGGGGAACACTGGGAAAAATAGGTTTGGTGATCATCTTTGGTGTGATCATTGGTGCATTTCTGGAAAATACGGGCGGGGCCTATGCACTGGCCGAAGCGGTCATCAAACTGGTGGGAAAGAAACGAGTGCCCACGGCCATGGGAATATTGGGATATTTTGTATCCATACCCGTTTTTGCGGATAGCGGTTTCATCTTACTGTCCCCGTTGAATAAAAGTCTGTCCAAAAAAGCAGGAATCAGTTTGGCAGGTTCAGCTATTGCGCTGGCAATGGGCCTTACCATTGCCCACAATTTGGTGCCTCCCACTCCTGGGCCCATAGCGGCGGCTGGTATTCTAAACGCTGATTTAGGTCTTGTCCTGGCCTTGGCCATTCCCATTAGTATCGTTGCGCTTATTATGGCATTGTTGTTCGCCACGAAGTTTGCTGCTCGCACTTATATTGATCCAAACCCGGATGTTTCCCAAGAAAGTATCGACCTTCGGATGAAAACTGCGCCTTCGGCATTCAAAGCATCATTGCCCATTGTGGTACCCATTGTTTTGATCATGATCAATTCCAGGTTACGGATAATCCCAGTGGAGGAAATCGCATCATGGCAATCATTTCTAATGTTTTTGGGAGAACCCGTAATTGCGTTGGTCATTGGAATGCTTCTGGCCTTTACGCTGCCCAAAAAACTGAACAAGGAATTGATTTCTACAGATGGATGGGTTGGAAAGGCATTAAAGGATTCCGCCAATATTTTATTGATTACGGGAGCTGGTGGCGTTTTTGGAAAGATGCTTCAAAATTCTGGGATAGCGGGTGTGATGGGAGATGCGTTGAGCGATTTAAACCTTAGTTTTTTTCTTCCCTTTTTGATTGCATCGGCCATAAAACTGGCACAAGGGTCATCCACCGTGGCGTTGATCACAGCGGCTTCCATTGTGTTTCCTATGATGGGGAGCCTTGGATTTGCTACAGAAATGGATAAAGCGCTATTGGTGATTTCGATAGGGGCGGGGTCCATGGTGGTTTCCCACGCCAATGATAGTTTTTTTTGGGTGGTGACCCAAATGAGCGGAATGAACATTGCCAAAGGCTATAAACTCCACAGTTTGGGAACCTTGGTCATTGGGCTAACGTCCATAATTTCAGTATTGATAATCAGTCTATTTGTAAATTAACTGTTTGAAACTGTACAGAATTTTCTGGATACATTGTTGCCGATGAGCTGAAACAGGGGAATCCGTTTGGGATTTACCGCTTGGTAAATGGAGGGTTGATGAATTAAAAAGGGACCCTTATAAACGAAAAAAACTCCGGTAATCAGCCGGAGTTTATTCATCAATCAAAAAACGAACAGTCATGATAAACTGTTATATCTTACTAAATTACAACTTTCCTGCCAAAAATCAAATTTAAGGATAGTTTAACTGTAATGTAGAGGGTGTTTTTTTACACTTATCCCAAATATGTCTTTAAAATCTTACTTCTGGATGTGTGTTTCAGCCTGCGAATTGCCTTTTCCTTGATTTGGCGTACCCTTTCCCTCGTAAGGTCAAAAGTTTCACCGATTTCTTCCAAGGTCATGGAATGTTGCCCTGCCAAACCAAAGTAAAGTCTGATAACATCAGCTTCACGCGGTGTAAGGGTCTCCAATGCACGCTCGATTTCCGTACGAAGGGAATCGTGCAAAAGTTCCTTGTCCGGGTTAGGGGACTCACCACTGCGCAATACATCGTATAGGTTGGAATCCTCCCCATCGATCAATGGTGCATCCATGGATACGTGGCGACCTGAGTTTTTCAAGGATTGCTTTACATCTTCCACGGTCATGTCCAATTCTTTGGCAATTTCCTCTGCAGATGGCGGACGCTCGTGCGCTTGCTCCAAGAAAGCAAATGTTTTGTTGATCTTGTTGATGGAACCGATCTTGTTCAAAGGCAAACGAACAATACGGGACTGCTCGGCCAATGCCTGAAGAATAGATTGACGAATCCACCAAACGGCGTAAGAAATAAATTTAAATCCACGGGTTTCATCAAAGCGTTGAGCTGCCTTGATCAGTCCCAAGTTTCCTTCATTGATCAAATCAGGAAGTGTCAACCCTTGGTTTTGGTACTGTTTTGCTACAGAAACAACGAACCTAAGGTTGGCTTTTGTTAATTTTTCCAAAGCTACCTGGTCTCCCGCCTTGATTCGCTGTGCCAACTCTACCTCTTCATCGGCGGTAATCAAATCCACCTTTCCAATCTCCTGCAAATACTTGTCTAACGACGCGGTTTCCCTGTTGGTAACCTGTTTTGTAATCTTTAACTGTCTCATCTAAAATATCCCTTCAAATTAAATTTGTGAACCGGAGCTCAATAGGTTATACGTTCAAAAAACTGAAAAGTTACATTTTGGTTACATTTTTTTTAAAAAGTCTGATTTTCCATTGATTAATATGTTGTCAGGTCGAGCGCAGTCGAGACCTTACTCTTAGGTTTTGAAAACAATACCTTCTCGACTGCGCCCGAAGTGACATTGTACTATTTTGATTTTGAGATTTAAAAAAACAAAACCCCGAGGTTGTTCCCCGGGGCTGTTTTTATACAATAGGATTATTTTAAAACTAATCCCTTCTTGGTTTTCTGTCACGATCACCACCTCTTCGGTCGCCACCACGTCGGTCGCCACCACCTCTTCGGTCACCACGATCACCACCTCTATCGTTGCGCGGTGGACGTTCTTGATATCCTTCAGGTTTGGGCAACAAGGCTTTTCTTGAAACCTTTTCCTTTTTGGTCCTTGGATCAAGACCGAAGTATTTTACGTCAAAAACATCGCCCATGTTTACCACATCGGATACATTTTCGGTGCGCTCCCATGCCAATTCGGATACGTGGAGCAATACTTCGTTCCCTGGAGCTTCGGTATATTCTACCACAGCTCCAAAGTCGAGCATCTTGATTACTTTCACTTCATAAACGCTACCAACCTCAGGTTTGAACATCAAAGCATCGATTTTTGCCAATACTTTGTTGATTCCATCCTGATCGGTACCAAGAATTTCCACAATGCCTTCCTCGGTTTCTGGGTCTTCGTTGATAACAATGGTAGTTTTGGTTGTTTTTTGAAGCTCTTGAATGACTTCTCCTCCTTTTCCAATAAGTGCTCCGATGTATTCACCAGGAATAACTCGGGTAACAATTTTTGGTGCGTAAGACTTCACTTCTGGTCTTGGAGCTTCAATGGTCTCAGTAAGTTTGCCCAAAATGTGCAATCTACCGTCTTTAGCCTGCATCAAAGCTTTTACCAGGATTTCATAAGAAAGTCCTTTTACCTTAATGTCCATTTGGCAAGCGGTTATACCATCTGCGGTACCGGTTACTTTAAAGTCCATGTCTCCCAAGTGATCTTCATCGCCCAAGATGTCGGATAGTACGGCATATTTTCCGGTTTCAGTATTGGTGATCAGTCCCATTGCAATACCTGAAACAGGTTTTTTCAATTGAACCCCGGCATCCATAAGAGCCATGGTTCCAGAACATACAGTTGCCATGGAAGAGGAACCGTTGGATTCCAATACTTCGGACACTACACGAACTGTGTACGGGCAATCTGCTGGAATCATCCCTTTTAGAGCACGTTGCGCCAAGTTACCGTGACCTACTTCCCTACGGGATGTACCTCGGATTGGCCGTGCCTCTCCTGTTGAGAAAGGAGGGAAGTTATAGTGCAAATAGAAAGTTTCCTCGCCTTCGAAAGACGGCATATCTATTTGGTTGGCTTCTCTGGAAGTACCTAAAGTTACGGTTGCCAAAGCTTGGGTCTCACCCCTTGTAAATATGGCAGAACCGTGAACGGATGGCAAATAATCGATTTCGCACCAGATGGGACGAATTTCTGTGGTTTTACGACCGTCCAAGCGGAGTCCTTCCTCTAGAGTAAGGTTTCTGACCGCCTCTTTTTCGGCCTTGTAGAAGTATTTGGAAACCAAATCTCCAAACTCTTCCAATTCTTCTTCTGTAAACGTAGCTTTTACTTCTTCTTTGATAGCATCGAAGGCAGCACTGCGCTCATGCTTGGATGAACCGGCTTTTGCAACGGCATACACTTTATCATAAGTAAGGTCGTACACCTTTTTTTCAAGGTCGGCATCTTCGTTTTCCGGTTCGTATTCACGAACTTCTTTTTTACCGAAAGCTTCGGCCAATTTTACTTGCGCGGCACATTGAACTTTAATGGCTTCGTGGGCAAATTTGATGGCTTCTACCATTTCCTCTTCGGAAATTTCATTCATTTCACCTTCTACCATCATTACAGAATCCGCAGAGGCACCAATGATCATGTCAATATCCGACTCCAGAAGTTGTGCTCTGGTCGGGTTGATGATGAATTCACCATTGACCCTACCTACACGGACCTCTGAGATGGCACATTCGAACGGGAAATCCGAAAGTTGAATGGCGGCAGAGGCTGCCAATCCGGCCATCGCATCTGGCATAACGTCTTCGTCATGCGACATCAACTGAATCATTACCTGAGTTTCGGAGTGGTAATCCTTTGGGAACAGGGGCCTCAACACCCTGTCTACCAAACGCATGGTCAATACTTCACCATCGCTTGGTCTTGCCTCTCTTTTAAAGAAACCACCTGGGTAACGTCCTGCTGCGGCAAATTTTTCACGATAATCTACGGTAAGTGGCAAAAAGTCCACGTCCGACGCTTTGTAATTGGAGACAACTGTACACAATAGCATACACTTGCCAGATTGGACAACAACAGAGCCGTGGGCCTGTTTTGCCAGTTTTCCGGTTTCGATAGAAATTTCCCTACCGTCACCAAGGTCTATGACCTCTTTGAATGTCTTTGGAATCATAAAAATAATCTTACCTAACCCATAAGGTCAGGCTGTTAAACTTTGGTCTACCGCCATCCGGGCGGTCGGGTTGTGTTGTTGTTGTGTGTGCCTGGGGCACTTGACCAATGAAAAACTATTTTGTAGCTTTTTGTGTTTGCCCGTTTTCCCGGGACTTTTTGTTGAAATATCTTCAACCAAAACAAAGGGGAAGCCAATGCCTCCCCTTGTGTTTTTATTTTCTAATACCTAGTTCTTTAATCAAAGTACGGTATTTTGCAATATCTTTTTTCTTTAGATAATCCAAAAGACTACGTCTTTTACCTACCAACGCAACCAAGGAGCGCTCGGTGTTGTAATCTTTGTGGTTTCTCTTAAGGTGTTCTGTCAAATGGTTGATACGGTGCGTGAACAACGCAATTTGTCCTTCCGTAGAACCGGTGTTGCTCTCAGAGCCGCCGTGTTTCTTAAAAATCTCGGCTTTAACTTCTTTTGTTAAATACATTCCAATATTATTTAAATGATTTTTATGTATTGATTGACCTTCAATCAGCGTGCAAAGATATGCTTTTATTTGAAATCAAAAGATTTATTGGAAAAATCTTTACATGTTGGCATGGCCTGTAAATCCCCCGATTAAAATCAAAAAGCCCCGAATTCGGGGCTTTTTTTAGTTTCGTACAGGTTGATTGGTAATCAAGTCTATATATAGATTGATTTTTTTCTTCAAGTCCCTGCGGTGTGTGATAAAATCCAAAAATCCGTGCTCTTTCAAGAATTCGGATGTTTGGAAACCATCGGGAAGGTCTTTTCCTGTAGTATCCTTTACCACCCTTGGCCCGGCAAAACCGATAAGGGCACCTGGCTCGGCAATGTTGATATCCCCCAACATGGCGTATGATGCGGTAGTTCCCCCTGTTGTAGGATCCGTACATAACGAAATATACGGGATTTTTGCATCGGCCAATTGGGCCAGTTTAGCTGATGTTTTGGCCAACTGCATCAGTGATAGCGCGGCTTCCATCATACGGGCACCTCCGGATTTGGAAATCATCACAAATGGAATTTTCTTCCTTTTTGCGACATCAATGGCGCGGGAAATCTTTTCCCCTACTACGCTTCCCATAGATCCCCCGATAAAGGCAAAATCCATGCAGGCCACAACAATATCCTTTCCTTGGGACTTTCCTACGGCGGTCCTAACGGCATCTTTTAATCCAGTTTTCTGCTGGGCCGCTTTTAAACGATCGGAGTATTTTTTGGTATCCTCGAACTTCAAAGGGTCTTTGGCAGTCATTTTCGTGTCAAGCTCACGGAACTTGTTGTCATCAAAAAGAATCTCAAAATATTCTTTACTGCCTATACGTACGTGATAATCATCCTCTGGACTTACATAAAAGTTTTTGGCCAGATCTTCGGCCTCCACAATCTTACCGGTAGGGGATTTGTACCACAGCCCCTTGGGGGTGTCTTTTTTTTCCTCCGTAGCGGTCTGTATTCCTTTTTCCTTTCTTTTAAACCAAGACGACATGCAATCAATATTTAATTAGACAAGGGCTTACAGAGTGTTTACGTTGTTCAGGTCTTCGAAAGCCTTTTTTAAACGGGCAATAAAGGTTTTTTCTCCTTCTCGAAGCCATACACGTGGGTCGTAGTATTTTTTGTTCGGCTGGTCGTCACCGTCGGGGTTTCCGATCTGCGCCTGAAGGTAGCCTCCCTTACCTTGGATATAATCGCGAACACCTTCCAAAAATGCGTATTGCAAGTCGGTATCGATGTTCATTTTGATTACGCCGTAACCGATGGCCTCCCTGATTTCTTCCACTGTAGAACCGGAACCTCCGTGGAATACAAAATCGATGTGATTATGCTCAACTCCATATTTTTCGGTAATGAACTCTTGAGAGTTTTTAAGGATTTTTGGAGTCAATTTTACGTTTCCGGGCTTGTAAACACCATGTACGTTACCAAATGCTGCGGCAATGGTGAATCGTGGGCTTACTTTTGAAAGTTCTTCATAGGCAAAAGCCACTTCTTCGGGCTGCGTGTACAATTTGGAATCATCAACATCTGAGTTGTCCACACCATCTTCTTCACCACCTGTAATTCCTAATTCTATCTCCAAAGTCATATCCATTTTGCTCATGCGCTCAAGATACTCTTTGCAGATTTCAATATTTTCTTCGATCGGCTCTTCCGAAAGGTCGATCATATGTGAACTGAACAATGATTTACCAGTTTCCTTATAATGTTTTTCACTGGCATCCAAAAGACCATCGATCCAAGGTAATAATTTTTTGGCGCAGTGGTCTGTATGAAGGATTACAGTGGCGCCATAGGCCTCGGCCAATTGGTGTACATGTTTAGCTCCTGCTACGGCACCCAAAATAGCTGCTTTTTGGTTTTCGTTGGATAGGCCTTTACCTGCATTGAACTGGGCTCCTCCATTAGAAAATTGAATGATTACAGGGGAATTCAATGTTGCGGCAGTTTCCATCACAGCATTGATGCTATCTGAACCGATTACGTTTACGGCCGGGAGCGCGTAACCGTTTTCTTTTGCATGGTTGAAAATTGCCTGTACTTCATCACCGGTAGCGACACCGGGCTTGATATTGTGGGACATAGTTATATTGGTTTCGAATTAAATAGGAAACAAAAGTAATAAATTATTTGCTCTAGAAAGGATAATTGATACCTATGTTAAAGGCAGCTTGTTTAAAGTTGTACCCATCAAACCAGCGATCGGACCCAACTTTTGCAGGATTGTAGGTCTTGAAGCCTACGTCCAGCCTAAAGACAAAATAGGTGAAATCGTACCGCAGACCAACGCCTGTACCCAATGCTAGGTCACCCAAAGAAGAGAACCCTGTGAAAATGGCGTCGGGATTTGTTTCGCTGTCGAAAACGTTCCAAATGTTGCCCGCATCCGCGAAAAGGGCACCTTTTACATCGCCTGCTATCGGGAAACGATATTCCAGGTTCAGCGCAATTTTCAGGTTTGCTTCGTTAAAATCATTGATGTTGTCAGTTTTTCCTGGACCAAGCTCGTAAGCATTCCAAGCGCGGTTGTCGTTGGAACCCCCGGCAAAGTAACTTCGAACAAAGGGAATGTTGTCCGAGTTGCCATACGGAATGGCCAGCCCCGTAAAACTTCTAAAAGCAATCACCTGTGAACCTCCAATTTCCCAATGCCGAATGTAATCGAACTCGGTTTTTACATATTGGGAGTAGGGGACACTGAAAACAAGGTTCTGTCCATTGTCATTTTTATTGAAGGGAATTACGTTGGTGAGCAATGATAGCATGGCTCCGGCACTTTCAACTTTAATTCGATATTGATAAAAATCGAGGTCGTTGATGCCTGATTTACTATTCTTGGTATGAGTGAAATTGGTGGCGAAAATAAGGTTGTTTTCCGTTAATCTTCTGCGCCTTTCCTCAATGCTGTTGACCAATTCCTTATCCTCCGCGCTTACAGGAATCGAATCATTCAATATGTTTCTAACAAAACCATTCGCCCCAGTTGGGATGCTTAGTACCGGTTCATCATCAACATCTTCCAAAGGTCTGAAGTATTGTGAATATTGCGGATCGTCCTGAAATTGGTCGGCGACACTGTTCAAGTTGGAAAATGTATTTCTGTATACGTTGTAAAAATTATCGGGATTTACGTTTCTTACAAATTCGACATTGAGCAGTTCAATATTGTTTTTCAACCTTTCGGAAGGTGTCCAATTAAAGGAAAGTATGGAGTTTAGGGATTGCTTGTCGAGCCCGATGTTTCGTTGGAAATTGGTACCTGCCGACAATCGGGTCTGGGGCAACATATAATATGGAATGATACCTTCTGTGTTGAAGGGGAGCCAGATGCGGGGAAAGGTGATATTGACATCTCCACCGAGTTCCGATGTAAAATTTCCATCCGATAGGGAGGCATCACTCAATAAACCGATGGAACCCCTTGCAGAAATGTTCAATGTCTCCGCACCCCCAAAAACGTTCCTTGTGATAACGGATGCACTAAAAGCAGTTCCTACCTGTTGAATATTGGAATGAGTAACATCAAAATTAAGGTTTAAAGAATATTTGGGCTTGGCCGCTAGATAGATATTTGTTTCCAGTTGTGTTTGGGTGGAGTCGGGGATAAACTCGATGTTGGGATATTTAAAAGTATTAAGGTTGGTGATTTGTCGGTAGGTACGTATCCTGTCCAAATCACGATAAATACTGTCTTTTTCAAAGAAAATAGCATCGGTCAGCGCTTTGGGGCGATATCTCAGCTTTCCACTATATATGATGTTGTGATTGTCGTATTCAAGAGTTTTTAGGGAGTCTGAGTTTCCGTTCAGGTCATAATCAGCATATATATTGATTTTTCTGTGCCGTGCCACTTTGTAGGGCATATTGACATCGGTACTATCGTTGGTGCTCCTAAACTTTCGGATGTTCAGTTCCACATCCATCAATTGGTCGTCCGAAGCTTGGGTGGTATCCCTAAATATATTGTAGTTTATGGAGCTTTCTTGGAAATTGTAGACTCCAGAATTCCTGAAAAGTGTGGTAAGGCGCTCTCGCTCCAAAGTAAAATTGTCCAGGTCAAATTGTTCCCCTTGCCTTACAAAACTCCTGTTTGCCGATTTTTTGTAAATGGAATCCAGTTCTGGGGAAGTGATGTTTTTTTGTATCGTGTCCACAATGTAGGGCTTGTTCAAAGTAACACGGTATGCTATCTGCGCTTTTTTTGCGTTTTTACCTTCAATTATCTCATACTCCCCGGTGTTGTTAAAATAACCCTTGCTATTGTAGTAAGATTCGAGCTTGCTTACGGATTTGTTGGTTTTGGTGGTATCGATGATTACGGGAGGTTCGCCGATCCTTTTCAGAAATTCGCTATATCCCTTTACTAAAAACGATTCCTGTAATCTGTAAACCTGTTTTTCGGACAGTAGATTGTTCAATCGTTTTTCCCTTTTCTCTTTTCTGTTGAGCCAATCTTCGAATGAGGAATCGGGGTTTTCCTTGGCCAGATTGTAAAGGTTCAATTTTAAAGGATATCCAAGTACACTGCTGTTGGGTTTTTGGCTGATCAGGCCTTTGATTTCGCTACTGGTGACCTTTTCTTCATCTACCAAAATAGTGTTCTTGGTGAGCAATAATTCATCCTCTCCGACCTTTTTTAAGGTATTGCAACCTAAAATGCTGAGCAAAAGCAACAATAATCCTATTTTTGCCAAGTTGCCCGTTACACCAGAATAACCACTCATAGAAGCCAAAAATACACGATTTAGATGGTTACAAAAAACCAAATTAAGCTAGTTGTTAGCCTAAAGCAAAAAAAGTACCGATCTCAACATGGACTATTTGTTGTAGAGGGTGAAAAGCTCGTGAACGAATTGTTGAATTCGGGTTTTAAAACGTACCAGATTTTTGTGGATGATACTGGTTTGGTTCAAAAATTTGAGCAGGCTGAAGTGGTTCCGGCAAAAACATTGAAACAGATGAGCAGCTTAACGCATCCGAGTGGTATACTCGGTGTTTTTCGTGTGAAGGATTCCGAAGCTTTGGATTTGGACGATTGGGTTGTGGTTTTGGATGCTGTTCGAGACCCTGGGAACATGGGAACCATTATTCGACTATGTGATTGGTTTGGAATTAAACGATTGGTCTGCTCAACGGATACCGTGGACTGTTATAACCCAAAAGTATTGCAGGCCACTATGGGTTCTATTGCAAGGGTAAATGTTGAATACACTGATTTGATAACCTTTTTGGACAAAACGGATATACCAATTTATGGAGCCTATATGGACGGCGAATCGGTTTATGGTTCCAATTTGGCGAAAAAAGGTGTTTTGGTAATGGGCAACGAGGCCAATGGCGTTTCTGCCGAAGTTGGAAAATTCATCACCAAAAAAATCTCCATTCCACAATTTGGTGCAACTACTACGGAAAGTTTAAATGTGGCCACGGCCACTGGAATTCTTCTCAACGAAATCCGCAGGGGATAGGCTATTCAAAAGTAAAATTGATGAAGATTCCGCGGGTGCGCATGGCAGCAATGTTACCTGTCCAAGGGCTATTGGGGTCGGCATCGGGAACCAACTCGTCCGTTAAGGCAAAAACTCCTCGAATGGATGGTGTGAACTTGAAGTATTCGGTGTAAAAATCAATCCCGAAACCAACTTCGTACCCGTAAACATTTTGTTTCATTCTAAACTGGCCACTACTGTTGTCGTCCAAACTATCTTCGTTGCTTCCCAAGTTAATGGAGGTGTAAACCCCACCAACAATAAACGGTCTCCAGTTTCCGATTCTTCGCGTACTGGCCTTCAACAATAAAGGGAATCGAATGTAGGTGGAACGCACTTCGCGAAGCGCATCGTTCTCCGTAGTAAATCCAGGGAAGCCCAATGTTCTTGCAGTGTAGAGCAGACCCGGTTCAAAACGGGCATCCAAAAACTCATTTATTCGAAGCTCCCCGATCAAACCAACGTTGAATCCTAGACTTTTGTCCACCAATACATCTTGGCCAATATCGTCTTTGTACTCAAATTGAAAATCGTATTGGTTAAAACCTAGATAATATCCCCAGTTCAAAAATTTCTTGTCCTCGTTCTGAAGGTTGAGGATGGGGTCGCTTCCAAATTGGGCAACGGCCATTTGGTTCGATAATACGATAAGTCCAAATAGGATCAGGAGATTTTTCATCAATCTATTTTGAAGCAACATAAATGGATGCTACACCCATTGTTTGTGGTTTGTTCTCTATTCCTATAAACCCGATTTTCTTCAAAATATTGTTGAAAGCCTGTCCATGAGGAAAAACAGAAGCAGATTCACTCAAATATTTGTAAGCCGACCTATCTTTTGAGAACAAGTTTCCAATAGAAGGAAGCACGTATTTTGTGTAGATTTTATAACCCTGTTTGAAAGGGGTTTTGGTAGGTACGGAAGTTTCCAAGACCACAAAATGTCCTTCGGGCTTAAGGACCCTATAGATTTCTTCCAGCCCTTTTTCCAGATTTTCAAAGTTTCGGACACCAAATGCCACAGTGATGGCATCAAAGGAATCATCCTCAAAGGGAAGGTTCTCACTGTCCCCAACAACCATTTCGATAGTGTTCTGTAAATTCTTGTTGGATACTTTTTTCTTGCCGACCTCCAGCATACCGGGGGAAAGGTCTAGACCAACAATCTTATTGGCACCCGTTTTTGCCATGGCTATGGCGAGGTCCCCGGTGCCGGTGGCTATATCCAGAATGGAATCGGGGGACTTCTCTTTTAAAAAGGCTACTATTTTCTTGCGCCACTTAACATCCGTTCCAAAGGAGATGACCCGGTTAAGACCATCGTAATTTCCGGAAATGTTATCGAACATTTGCTTTACTTGCTCCTTTTTGCCGAGCTCAGATTCTTTGTAAGGTTTCACCTTTTCCGACATAGCTTTTATTTGCTGGCAAATATACAACTTAGGATAGGGGATGCGGACAAAAATATTTGTGTAATTTTGCCCTCCAAAGGGATTTATTTTCCGTATTTGGTTAAAAGTATGGAGTTTACGTTTAGCATACCATTCTTAGTATCGTTTGCAGCGTGCAAAACGAGGTTATTTAAGAACACATCCTATTCTAATCAATGAGAATCATTATTGCAGGTGCTGGTGAAGTTGGGTTTCATTTGGCAAAATTATTGTCCTACGAAGCGCAGGAAATTACTTTGATCGATACCGATAAGGAAAGGTTGTCCTATGCGGACACCCATTTGGATATTCGGGTGCTGCGCGGTGATGCCACGTCGATACAGGTGCTACAGGATGCCGATGTAGACGGTTCCGACCTTGTGATTGGGGTTACCGCATCGGAGACCACTAATCTTACCCTTTGTGTGCTGGCAAAACAATTGGGCTGCAAGCGTACCATGGCCCGGATTTCCAACACGGAGTTCATGGACAACAGGGAACTTATCAGGTTTGAACAATTGGGCATCGATGAATTGATTTCACCAGAGCGTCTTGCCGCTACGGAAATACAGTTGATGCTGAACCAGTCTGCCTTCAACGATACCTATCAATTTGAGGAAGGATTGTTGACCATGTTCGGGGTAATTCTTCCGAAAACTGCTCCATTTGTGGGTAAGATGGTAAAGGAGGCTGCAAGGATTTTTCCAGAGCTCAACTTTATGCCCATTGCATTACAGCGAAAAGGAACACAATTCACTCTGATTCCAAGGGGTGATACCGTTTTTAAAGAGGGTGACCAAGTTTATTTCATTACATCGGATAAGGGTGTTGAAGAGCTGTATAAACTCTCGGGTATGCAAAAACAGGACATCAAAAATGTGATGATCTTGGGTGGAAGCAAGGTGGGCTATAAAACGGCTCGTGACCTTTGCAATAAAAAATTCAACGTAAAACTTATTGAAAAAAATAAGGAAAAGGCCTTTGATATTGCAGATGAGCTGCCACATGCACTTGTCATCAATGGGGATGGCCGCAATGTGGAACTGTTGGAAGAGGAGAGCTTGGAGTCCATGGATGCCTTTATCGCGGTTACGGGAAATTCCGAGACCAATATTATGTCGTGCTTGGTGGCCAAGAGCAAGAAAATAAAAAAGACCATTGCCTTGGTGGAGAATATGGACTACTTCCAGTTGTCACATTCCATTGGGGTGGATACCCTCATCAATAAAAAACTACTTGCAGCAAACAGCATATTCCGGTATATCAGGAAAGGGGAGGTGCTTGCCCTCACCCGTTTGAACAACTTGAATGCTGAAATCTTGGAGTTTGAGGTGAAGGCATCCTCGTTGGTGAACGGAGAAATTATCCGTGAACTGAATTTTCCAAGGGAAGCGAGCATAGGCGGGGTCATTCGAAATGGAGAAGGAATTATAGCACTGGGTGATTTTAGGATTGCTGAAGGTGATAAAGTGGTAGTCTGTTGTTTGCCCAAAGCCATAGCTCGCATAGAAAAGCTATTCCTATAATGAAGCTCAATACACGTATCATTATCCACATCATGGGGTTGTTGTTGCTTTGCAACGGGTCCTTTATGCTCTTGGCGGCATTGGCCAGTGGAATTTATAAAGATGGTGCCACAATGGACATCATGTTGTCCGCCATAGTCACGATGCTTTTTGGGATGATGGCCATGTTCTATACTCGTGGACATAAAAAGGAGGTTAAAAAGAAAGAAGGGTACATTGTTGTGACCTTTGGTTGGATCGTAATGTCCATCTCTGGTATGTTGCCCTATCTTTTTTCCGGTTCCATTCCCTCCATAACAGATGCTTTTTTTGAGACCATGTCCGGTTACACAACAACGGGAGCATCCATATTGGACGATATAGAGGCGCTTCCTGAAGGTATTTTGTTGTGGCGAAGCCTTACCCATTGGATCGGGGGGATGGGGATCATAGTTTTGGCCATAGCCATTCTACCGCTTTTAGGTATCGGAGGTATGCAGTTGTTCAGTGCAGAAGCACCAGGTCCTGGTGGAGATAAGCTCCACCCACGGATTACGGATACAGCAAAAAGGCTTTGGCTTATCTATTTTGGGTATACTGTTTTGGAAACCTTGTTGCTGAAATTTGCGGGGATGTCATTTTTTGATGCTATAAACCATGCCTTGGCCACGATGTCCACAGGTGGTTTTTCCACTAAAAATGCCAGTTTGGCCTATTGGAACGATTCTCCAATAATCCAATACATCATCATTATTTTTATGTTCTTGGCGGGAAGCAACTTTGTATTAAGTTATTTTGCATTGACCGGACGGGTGAAACGTGTTTTTCAAGATGAAGAATTCAAGTACTATTTTGGGTTTGTAGCGATTTTTACCATTTTGGCCGCTCTGGGCGTTTATTTTAAGGCGGACGTTCCGGTATCCGACTTTCATCCCATGGTTTGGGGAAAGGCAGAGAGTGCCTTTAGGCATACCTTGTTTCAGGTGGTCGCGGTAATTACCACTACCGGTTTTGTTTCTGCAGATTTTACTTCTTGGACACATTTCTTGACCGTTTTCTTTTTTGGTTTGATGTTCCTCGGGGGATCTGCAGGTTCAACAGCAGGGGGAATTAAAGTAATGCGCCATTTATTGATTATTAAAAACGGTATCTTGGAGTTTAAACGTACCCTGCACCCCAATGCGGTGATTCCTGTTAGATATAATCAAAAAACAGTTACAGAGCACATCGTATACAATGTTATAGCTTTCTTTGTGTTGTATATGTTGTTGTTTATTATTGGTTCGCTGGTGCTTGGGTTCCTAGGCTTGGACTTTGTTTCCGCGGTCGGTGGTTCGGCCTCATCGCTTGGGAATGTTGGTCCTGCTTTGGGTAGTTTGAACCCTGTGAGCAATTACAATAGCCTTCCAGCTGCAGGTAAGTGGTGGTGTGCTTTTCTGATGTTGTTAGGGCGTTTGGAACTGTTCACTGTATTGATCGTGCTTACCCCATATTTCTGGAAAAAGACCTAATAAAAAACCTCTCAAAGTAGACTTCAAGAGGTTTTTAAATTTATATTGGATAGCTGAACTAACTTGCTTCAGCATTTCCTGTTTTATATTAAAGTACTGCCTTTATCCTTGAAATAGCTTCCTTCAACTCCTTCTCCGATGCGGCATAAGATATGCGGATACAGTTCGGGTTTCCGAATGCTTCACCGGTAACCGTGGCCACATTTGCATGTTCCAATAGATACAGTGAGAAATCAGAAGCATTGTTGATCGTTACATCTTTCAATGTTTTTCCAAAGTAAGCGGATATGTCCGGGAACACGTAAAATGCACCTTCTGGAACATTGAGGTTAAATCCTTCTATCTCACCCAATAGACCTAGGACAAGGTCCCTTCTTTCGTGGAACTTGTCGATCATAAATTGAATCTTGCTCACAGGGGCATCCAACGCAGTGATTACTGCACGTTGAGCAATAGCATTCGCTCCACTCGTTACCTGACCTTGCAATTTGGTACAGCCCTTAGCAATCCATTCCGGTGCGCCGATGTAACCAATACGCCATCCGGTCATGGCAAATGCCTTGGATACACCGTTTACGGTTACCGTTCTATCGTACATGCCATCAATGCCAGCAATGCTGGTGTGACCACCTTCGGTAAAATTGATGTGCTCGTAGATTTCATCGGATACCACGTAGATATCCGGGTGTTTTTTCAATACCTCGGCCAAACCTTCCAACTCTTTCTCGCTATACACGGAACCACTTGGGTTACATGGAGAGCTGAACCAAAGCATTCTTGTCTTTGGGGTAATGGCAGCTTCCAATTGTTGAGGTGTCATTTTAAAATCGGTGTCGATTTGTGTGGGAACCTCTACTGGAACTCCTTCGGCCAATTTTACGATGTCGCTGTAACTTACCCAGTATGGTGCCGGAAGAATTACTTCATCGCCAGGATTAAGTACTACCATGGCCACGTTGAAAAGCGATTGTTTTGCTCCCGTGGAAACTACGATTTGGTTTGCACCGTAATCAAGGTTGTTGTCTCTTTTGAATTTATTCGAAATAGCTGTCTTAAGCTCGGCGTACCCATCAACAGGTGTATAGCTACTATAATTTTCGTCGATGGCCTGCTTTGCTGCATCCTTGATAAAATCGGGAATATTGAAATCGGGTTCCCCCAAGCTCAGACCGATGATATCCTTTCCTTCATTTCGTAATTCCCGCGCTTTGGCTGCCATGGCCAAAGTTGCTGACGTGGACATGTTCTTGATCCTGTCAGATAGATGGTTGCTCATTTGATGCTTCGTTTTTTTACTGATACTGGAGTGCAGGGTTTTTGCCCAACTCCTTTAAGTGTTTGAAGTGCGAAATTATGGCTTTTCTCGTAGTTTTATATTCGTGGTACGGTAAATTGAACTCTTGGGCAGTCTGTTTCACAATTTTTGAAATATTTGTGTAATGAATGTGACTGATGTTGGGGAAAATATGGTGTTCCACTTGATGGTTCAATCCACCGGTAAACCAGTTTACAATTCTGTTTTTAGTGCCAAAATTCACTGTGGTGAACAATTGGTGAATCGCCCAGGTGTTTTTCATGTTTCCTGCTTCATCGGGAAGCGGGGTTTCTGCATGGTCCACAATATGAGCCAGCTGGAATACCACACTAAGAATCACACCGGCAACGTAGTGCATGATAAAGAATCCAAGAAGCACTTGCCACCATGCGATATCAACAAAAATTAATGGGAGTACGATCCAGATGGTCAGATAAATGACTTTTGTAATTACCAATGTGCTCCAGTTGATCACGGGGTTGGGAAGTTTTCCATAGCTCAACTTTCTCTTCATGTAACGGTACATCTGTTGAAAATCTGTTGTAATGGCCCAGTTAAAGGTCAACAGGCCGTACAGTAAAATGGAGTAGTAGTGTTGGAATTTGTGGTGTTTTCTCCACTCGGCATGCTCGGAGAACCTTAGGATTCGTCCAGCTTCCATATCCTCGTCATGTTCATGGATATTGGTGTAGGTATGGTGAAGCACGTTGTGCTGAACTTGCCAGTTGTATACATTTCCAGCAAGAATGTAGATACTGCTTCCCATAAGTTTGTTTACCCATTTTTTATTGGAGTAGGCACCATGGTTTCCATCGTGCATCACGTTCATTCCCACTCCGGCCATTCCTACACCCATGGTGATGGAAAGGAGCAGATAGCCCCAAAAAGGCAAATCAAGGGTCAACATTAAAAAATAAGGGGTCAAAAAAATGGCAAACATCACTATCGTCTTCAAGTGAAGTTTCCAGTTCCCGGTTTTCTTAAGTTCGTTTTCCTTGAAGTATTCGTTTACTCTCTTGTTCAGCGTTCTGAAAAATTGTGCGGAATCTCTTCTTGAAAACCGGATGGTATTCTTATCCATAAAAAAAAGTTTTATACAAAGGTAACTAAAATGCTTTTTAGAGTTAACAACGTTCTGTTAGAACGGTGTTAAGGTTGGTAAAAGTATTAGTTTTGTCAAAAATACGGTTGGCAACATGAAAGCGGAACTTATATTTAAATATTTTACGACGCTCAACGAGGAACAGAAAGAGCAGTTTGCAAAGCTGGAAACGCTTTACCAAGACTGGAATCAAAAGATAAATGTGGTTTCGCGTAAAGATATTGATGAGCTGTACTTGCGACATGTGCTTCATTCCCTGGGAATTGCCCAAGTCCAATTGTTCAATGAGGGGTCGGAAATTTTGGATGTGGGAACCGGTGGCGGCTTCCCGGGAATTCCGTTGGCCATTATGTTTCCAAACGTAAAGTTTACCCTTGTGGATGCCATTGGAAAAAAAATAAAGGTGGTCAACGAGGTAGTGGAAGGATTAGGTTTGGAGAATGTTGAAACCCATCACTCCAGGGTAGAAGAAATTCCAGGACAATTTGACTTTATTGTGAGCAGGGCCGTCGCGGCCATGCCTACTTTTGTGCATTGGACTAAAGGTAAAATCAAAAAAGACTCCGCACATCAGAGAAAAAATGGTATTCTTTATCTAAAGGGCGGAGATCTTACGGAAGAACTGAAGGGTTATGAAACCGTCCAGACCTTCGATTTAAACGAGTATTTTGAGGAGGATTTCTTCGAGACCAAAAAAGTGGTGTACTTACCTCAGAAATATAAAGGATAGATTAAATACTGTACATCCTTTTATATACCAACCTACATTTTCGGGCATAATCCTTGGCATATAGCCAAAATTGCTGATATTTTTTAATCATCAATTTCCCCCATGCATGAATTCTAACAGTCATAACTAATTGATTTAATGTAATCAAAGATAAATAGATTACGTTCAGTTTACAATTAGTTAACGTTAAATTTACATTTAAATTGTTTGTTTATTGATAGATTTTGTTCTAATTATCTAAAAATAAGATTATTGGGTGTGTATTTTTCTTAAATCCTGGGTTAATCAAGTTTCTTGAATATTTTACCATTTTTCTCCAGCTGGTAACCCGTTATGTCCCCGGAAGGATTTCTTATAAACCCTACATATTCACTATTTACGTCAGAGAAAACATCATCGGTTTCATGATATATGGGGTAAAAAAGATGGTCGATTTCTACCAATAAATTTCCTTGGTTCTTATCATATTTTAGATTGAAGGTAGTATCATTTTTGTATTGATAAACGCCTTCAAAATCTTTAAAAAATGCCGCATGCCTTTGGTCGGCGTATGGATTTGATTCCGATAATAGGAGTCCATTGCCCATATTCCAGTTGTCGTATTCCATGTAGAAAGCTGTTCTCTTGGCTGTATTTATACCCTGTAATTTGGCCACAAGATGAAGAGCGCCATCGATCCCTGCCGAAATCCCTGCGGTAGTGATTACCTCTCCATTATCCACATATCTAACATTTCTGCGGACATCTACTTTAGGATAGTTTGTTTCCAGGTCGGATAGGGCGTTATGGAAAGTTGTGGCGACTTTTCCGTCAAGAATGCCTGCTTCAGCCAATACAAATGCACCGGTACAGACCGAGAAATGATATTCAATATCCTCCTGCTTTTTCACCCATGCGATAACCTCCTTGTTTTGGGATGCGGCTTGTGAGTTACCTCCAAAAAATGCCAATATATCTGCCTTTGGGGCATCCTCGATACTGTAGTCCGGAACTACGGTCAAAATGCCCTGTGACTTAATGGGGTCTTTGGTGGCCGATACGGTAAAAACGCGATAACCAGCATAGCTGAATACTTCCATGGGGCCTGAAAAGTCCAATACCTCCACTCCGTCTTGAAGGTAAAATGCAATGGTTTTGGACATTTCTTTCTTGACAAACGGCATATTGCAATGCTGGCAGGTGCCGGGAGCATCGTAAGTAATGTCGTCGCAGGCGTTATTGCAGGGCGGACAAACATAAGCCGTGGCTTGATTACTTGAATTTTGAGACATTACGCCCATTGATATTAGGTTGCACAATATGATCAATGACTTTTTCATTCTTTTTTGGATTTGATGAATGGTTCAAAATTAGATGGGTCATCAATCTTTTGAAAGGACAATTATGCTCAGTATCGGGCCATCAAGATGATTATCCCATTATGGGATGGAGGCATGCTTTTTCAGTAGTGTTCTAAGTTGGTTGCTACTTTTGAGTCCACAGGCCATTGCGGCGGCACTAACCTTGGAACCATTTGTAATCAATTGCTTGGCATGTTCGGCCCTTAATTGTTCCAAGTATTCTCCAATGGTTATTCCCGTTGTGGTTTTGAAAAGTCTGGTGAGGTTTCTTCTGCTCATGTGAACCATTTCGGCCAGTTCCTCGATTTTTATCTTTTTATCAAGGTTTTGGCTCAGTATATCCTGAACCTCATGTATCCGGTTTTCCAAATGGTTCCTATAACGGAGATAAATGCTTAATTGCGGGTCTTTTGATGTTCTTCTTGCATAAATGACTACTTCTTTAGCGATTTTGGAAGCGAATACTGCTCCAAAAAGCTCTTCTAGAATAAAAAGGGAAAGGTCGATGCCTGATGAAACACCTGCACTTGAATAGATGTTGTCATCCTTTACGATCAAGCGGTCGGTCAGCACTTCCGTATCTGGAAACCGTTGTTTGAAATCATCGAGGTACTTCCAATGGGTGGTGCACTCCTTGTTGTCTAAAAGCCCTGCAATTCCCATTAGATAAGCCCCCGTGCAAACCGAGCAAATTTTAGCTCTGGCTTCTCCCTGCTTTTTCAGCCATTCAAAAAAGCTTTGGTGTTGCTGTATAAATTGTTCTGACAAAAAGAGTTTGGACTCCAACCCCGGTACAAAAAGTAAGTCATTGCTATTCAATTCAAAAGTGTTGAATGGTAAAAGCTCCCCAATGGCAACTCCGGCACTTGATTGCTGTGAAGAGTTCAGGTCTAAACTTAGATAGTGTATTTCTATTTCGGCACCGTATTCTTTGGCTTCGTAAAAAAGATGGGCGGGACCTGCAAAATCCAAGAGTTGGACTTCTGGTGGTATCAAAAAGAAGACGCGTAATGGATTGCTTTCGGACATTTTTATTGATAGAGGTCGTTGATGTCTGCGTTGGAAATGTCGACCAGTAATTTGCCCATTTTGGCACACACCAAATTGAAGAACGTTTCACCTTTTTCTTTGGAGGCCTTGCTGGGGTCGCCAACCCCTGTATCTTGCGTTACTTTGGACCAAGGTCGTTCGGTCCATGCCCATCCTTCAGAAAATGCTTTGATTTTGTTTTTGAATTCCTTGCCTTCTCCCCAGTCCTCTTTAGGCAGCACCAGTTCGGGGGTTAAATGTAGGATGAGGCTGGTTTCCATTTCATCGGCATGATCGCCCGGTTTTTCAAACACACCCGAATCACTGCCAAGTTTGAACCAATTGGTGACACAAAGGAACATTTCCGGGAAAAGTAATCCCAGTTCCCTGATGATTGCCTTCCAATTATTGCCTCCGTGACTGTTCAAAATCATGAACTTTTTTACTCCTTGTCGGTCCAGTACGGTAATCAAATCCTTTAATATGGCAAATTGGGTGCTTGGGTTTAGGTTCATGTCCAAATAAATGTCCGATTGCCCCGTGTTCACTCCAAACGGTATGGTGGGCAATACAATTACTTTGCTGCCCTGTTCCCATGCAATTTTGGCAGATTCTTCTGCAATCGACGTTCCTTCAATGACATCGGTGGCGTAGGGGAGGTGGTAATTGTGGGCTTCGGTGGCGCCCCATGGCAATATGGCAAGGTCAAAAGATTCATTTTTCAAGTGTTTCCAGTTGGTCTCTGCCAAAATATAGGGTCTGGGCATGTCTTGGATGGGTTAGGTTAAACAAAAAAAGGCCGTCATATTAATATGACGGCCTTGAAGTTAATCGTTTTTGGTGTTATCCCAAAAAAGGATACCTGTAATCCTCGGGGGTCACGAAGGTTTCCTTGATCAAACGAGGGGATACCCATCTGAGGAGGTTCTGCATGGAACCTGCCTTGTCGTTGGTCCCGGAGCCCCTTGCCCCTCCGAAGGGCTGTTGTCCCACAACGGCGCCCGTTGGCTTGTCGTTGATGTAGAAGTTACCTGCCGCGTTCTGCAGGGCCTTGGTGGCCTCGTCGATGGAATAGCGGTCGCCGGAGAGCACTGCCCCGGTGAGCCCGTAT
>Ga0114908_1000178_pt1 | contig 40885 bp, 59 predicted proteins | sample MalvireepMed_s17_FD_87292 | JGI IMG/M metagenome (GOLD analysis project Ga0114908, IMG submission 87292) | Marine viral communities from the Global Malaspina Expedition - Malaspina viral metaG DeepMed_s17 | ecosystem: Environmental > Aquatic > Marine > Oceanic | place: Mediterranean Sea... | reverse complement strand
TCCTGGCCCCGGGCAAGGTTCACCGTGATGGTGGCCAGAACGGCCCCCTGCTCGGTGTACGCGACATAAGTCACCATCGTGGCCGGGTGGCCGTAGGGTGCGTGAAGTACCCGGATCTGTGCGATTGCGTTCAGTGCTGCCATGATTTTACCCTCCAGGAAAACGGCCCCGGGCGGCCCGGGGCGTGGTTGTTATGCTGCGCGTTCCGCGGCGGCTTTTTCTGCGATGTCCATGGCTTCAACCATGCGAAGCTCTTCGGCCACAGGCTCGCCAATGTAGTCGCCCCGCTTGGTGGCTGTCGGTTTGGCGAAGGTGCCAACGGCGTAACCGCCCTCAACCCGGTCTTCGTAAACGAAGAACCAAACATCGCCGCCGTCGTAAACGAACGGGGTGACATCATCAGTGGTGTAACCGGCGGTGTCCATGGCTTCGTACATTGCTGCGGCTGTTTGGGCTGTGTTGTTCATGTTGTGCCCCTTTCTGTCTTTCTGGTGGGCGGGGCGCCTTGCCCCGCGTCTATGGTTTAAATATACGCACAATCTTCAGGGCTTGCAACCCCTTTTCGCAAAATTATTTCACATTACCCCAGTCCGGCCCGGTTTCCCAGCTGACCGACATGGGCACCCGGAGCTTCGGCACCGCCCGCACCATGATCCGCTGCGCCTCGGCAAACGCTTCCGCGGACTCCGCCGTACAGGGGTCGTCCCAGTTAAGCTCATCGTGAACCTGTATCAGCGGGGCGCCAAGGGCGTCACAGATGCCGGCTTCCCAGAGGTCCACCATAGCCTTCTTCATGTAATCCGCGAGGCTGCCTTGCAGTACCCGGTTGAGGGCCTTATGCGTAAACGCCCGCGTCACCCCGGGCCGGGGTATGCGCTCCCCCGCCGCCCGGGCGGCCTCGATGGACTTCTGCACCATGTCCACCACATAGTCCCGGTCCGGGTGCGCCTGCACCACCTGCCGGAGCTCGAAGTCCGCCGGTTCCCATAGGTCAAACACCGCCACCCGGCCCAGCAGGGTTTTCACATAACCCCGAGTGCTGGCGGTGTTCATGGCCATGTCGAACGTCCGCTTAACAAACGGCAGGCCCCGGTGATACGCCCCGTAAAGCTCCTCGCCCCGGGTCTGGTCCACACCGAGGCTGCGAATCAGCTTGTTTTTGCCCATGCCGAAGGTCAGGCCGAAGTTGATGTTCTTGGTGGGCTTGCGGCCGAGCTGGATGCCGGTCACGTCCTGCACCAGCTCCTGAGCGGTGTCGTGGAAGTCGGTGCTGTCCGGGTACAGGTTGTATCGCTCCCGCACCCAGTCGCTTTTCGGTCCCCGGGCGTAGTGGGCCAGCATACGGTATTCACCCTGATCGTAATCGCCCCGGCGCCACTGCACCGTATCGGGCTCAAAACACCCGCGGATCAGCGGGGCAAGGTAGGGGTCCCGGGACGGTAGGTTCTGCAGGTTGGGATTCGAGCTGGAAAAGCGCCCGGAGATGGCCCCGTGCTCGTCCGTGCGAAGCGGGTGGAACAGGGCGTGGATGCGACCCTCATGGGCGCTGTCCAGCAGGTAGCCTTGAACGAAGGTGCCCCGGGCCTTTGCCATACGGCGGACCGCCAGCACCGCGTCCGCCATGGGGTGGTCGCAGCCCTCCAGGAACTCCTTCGTGAAGCTCGGGCGCCCGGTGCTGGTGGTAGGGTACTCCACCCCCTGCCGGTCAAACACCCGGGCAAGGTCGGCCCCGCTGTTGACGTTAACCTCCCCGCCCCCGGCGGCGTGGTTGAGGTCCCGCTGCAGCTTTTGCTCCTCACCCGCCAGCCGGTCCTGGAGGCGGTTGGCCTTGTCCGCGTTTACCTTGACGCCCCGCTTCCGCATAGCCAGCAGCATCGGGATGAGCCGGTGTTCCATGTCCACCAGCTCCGTGACCCCGAGGGCCTCCATGACCGGCTTCTGCGCTTGCCACACCCGCCACGGTAGGTCCACGTCGGACTCCGCATACGGCCCCACCAGCGAGGGCGGCGCCCGGTAGATGTTGGCCCGCTGGCGCCCGTTGGGGTTGCCGCCGTAACTGCGGGCACACCACTCGTAGAGGGCGTTCGATTCCTTGCCCTCATTGCAGTACCGCTCCCCCAGTGCGTCGAGGCTCTTGCTTCGGGCGGTTTCGTTGATAATGGCCTCCACCCACTGGACGTCAATGTACGGCCCCGGGACGTGGATGCCGTAGGCTTGCAGCCAGAACAGGTCGTAGAGCAGGTTGGCCCCGACCTTGAGCTGGCCCGGGCGCGTCAGCTCCTGTGCGGCCCACTGCAGCACCGCGTCCGGGTTGGGGTGGTTTTGCTCCGGGCACACAGTATGGAAGAGGGGGTAATACCAGCGCTCGCCGGTGTCCGTGCCCACACCAATCCCCACAATCTTACCGTCGCCCCGGATGTCCCCCGGGCCGTCACCCCGGCCAATGCCGGGGTCCTCGGTTTCCAGGTCGATAACCAGCGCCCCGGCGGCGCCCAGCTCCGGGAAGCCCTCCGGGCAAAACCAGTTCGGCTCCGGCACCGGGGCCAGTGGCCGGTTGACCGGCCCCCGGTTGGTGCCCTTTGTGGGTTCCTTGGCGTATTCCTGCCAGAACAGGCCCACGGCGTCAAAACGGCTCATAGACGCACCCCCGCGAAAATACCCTTGAGGCGCCCGTCCGCGCCCTCCCAATGGATGGGGCTTGGGAAGTCCTCCCAGTGGACCGCCGTGGCTGCGGACAGCACCAGCTTCAGCACCTCCGCCCGGTAAGCCCCTGCCGGCAAGTCCGGGATCTCAAGCTCCGCCTGTACGTCGCCCTCCCGGGTCCGCATACCCGTTTCCCCGAACTCCACCACCGGGGCGCGTTCGTCGGCGCTGAAGGGCACCACCGCGTCCACCCCGTCGGCAAGGTCCGGCAGGACGTCCGCATACCCCGGGCCGTTGGGTTCCCGGTCCAGCATGGTATCCGCCTCCGGCCAGTCGTTGGGCAGCAGGGTTGTCCGCAACCAGACCCCGGTGTCGAAATCCACCGTCAGGGACTGGCCGTCCGCCCGCAAGGTCGCCGGCTGGTGCCCGGCCTTTGCCAGCCGTAGCACCTCGTCCAGCGCATCCATGGGGATGTTGGTGGCAGGCAACCCGTCCCCGGCAAGCGCCGGGCACTGCAGACGGCAGAGGATCACGTTGTTGGTTGCGTACAGGTGCTCCCCCTTCACCAGCACACCACACGCCCACGGCTTGGAGCCGTCTTGCGCCACAAACGGGCGCACGGTGGCCACAGCAGCGGTGAACGCTTCCGGGTCGGCTATGGGGTAGGGGTCGCCCTCGCTCGGCGTTGTAACCGGGTAGGGGGCCGGGTTGATGGGCAAGCGAACCCGGAGCCGCCCGGCGGTCAGCGTGAGGCTCTGCTCGGTGGTGCTCCACCGGGGCTCTTTGCCCCGCTTGAGGGCTTGCTGGAGTTTGGTGCCGGGCAGGCACACTTCCCGGTCCACCGGGGTCTGCCCCGGGTAGTGGATGGACAGCCGCCCGTTGCTGCCCTGCACCGCGTCGGGCGTCACGTAAACGTGCGTGAGCACGGGCACGATGTCCTTCTTGGCCACCGCCCCGAGTACCGTGTTGATTCGGTCAAGCATCAAACAACCCCTTAATCTCGTTCTTGAATGTTTTGGCGCCCCGGGCCTCCATCTCCGTGAAGGTGGCTGCATTTACCACATCCCGGAACACGTAGGACTCCCGAAGCTGGCCCGCTGTTACCCCATAGGGCTCCAGCCAGCGGTCGACCTCGGCTTGCTGCAGGGGTGGCAGGCGGTCGTAGTGCCAGCTCGTCCACTTCTTGGCGTCCGGGCTGTTTTCGGAGAACACGATTTTTCGCAGCCCCTCGGGCCGGTTGAATACGCATGACCCGAAGATGCCCGTCATCAGCCAGCTTGAGGAGTCCACGCTGTACCACGGGTATCGGAACATCAGGAACTGGTCGGTCAGGCCGAACCCGTGTACCTTCACCCGGGGTGTGCCGTCCGGGTGCGTCAGGTAGTCGCCCCACAGCCAGTCCAGCCACTCGTGAAGCCACCGGGTGGACTCCGGCACCATGCCCCCGAGCAGGATGTAGTCGTAGCCCTCGTCCAAGTATTTCACCAGCCACCGGGCGTCCTCCCGGCAGTGGAACACCGGGGCCACCTTGCACCCGTTGGACTCCAGTGCCTTCAGGTTGTTGTACGACCCCTCCGCGTCGCCAATGGCGTCAAGGCAGGACATCACCGACCACCAGTCGGCGGTCTGGTGAATGTACGCGGCATAATCGTCGATCCGGATTTCCGCACCCTGCGAAAACGCGGTGAACGCCCCGCTGTCCAGGAACAGGTCCAGCCCGGCTTCGCGGGCGTGCGTGACGTGGTGGGTCGGTAGGTTCTTGTCCTGGAATCCGTGGTAGTAATAGCTGAACAGGCGCCGCTTCACGACTTGGAACCACTCGGCCGCCTCGCCCGTGTGCAAGTCGTAAGCCTCCCGTTCCCCGGCAAGGTAGACTTTCATATCACCCCCTTTCTGTGTTGTTGCGAAGCCACTGCAGCTGAAAGCCCATTCGGGTTTGAGTCAAGTCCTCGAAAGCCCAGCTCACGCTCATGTCGCTGTAACGGCTCAGGGCAAGGTAGTACCGCAACGGGGCCGCCACGGTGACAGCAGTTTCCGGGCGATCGAGGTGCGCCGGGACGGTGCCTTGCAGGGCCGCCCCAATCTTACCCACGGCCCACTCTAAGTGCCTTTTGTCCTTCGTGACGTAAACGTCGTACGGTTCCACCACCGTGTCCGGATGTACCAGCCCGTGGTGCGCGGACAGGATAAACCAGCGCCCGCCCGGACTTTGCTCTGCCCATGCCCGGGCCGCCCTGAATAACGGCCCTGTGTAAAGCTCCCGGGCCGGTGCGGGGTGCGGGAGCTTTCGGCCCCCGCAAGCGATGACGCGCATCACCCCTGCCCCTCGGTAACGTAGGCCACCAGCACCGGCAGGCTCTGCACCAACGGAACGTCGCCCCGAATGATGTCGTAGTTGTCCGTGTCCGGGACATCCATAAGCCCTTCGAACACCGCCCGGGCCACCAACGGGTCCGGCACACCCGCCTCGGCGAAGGCGGCCTCGCGGAGAACCGTGGCATGGTCCCGGCCGACGGGCGGGTACTGGCCGTCGTAGGCGGTGTGACTATAGGCCCATGCCTCGTAGACCCCCGGCACCGCCCGGGCGCGTTTAATCTGCTCCGGTTTGCTTACGTGCAAGAGCGGCGCCACAATAGCAATCGCGCCGGGTTCCAGCCCGAGGGCCTCTATGATGGCCTGTTCCTGCGCTGCAATAAAAGCCCCACGGCAGTCCGGGTAATTGGCATTGTCGTCCTCGCAGACCCCTGTGTAAATAAACCAGCAGTCCCGCGCCACCGCCCGGTTCGCCGCCAGCGTCAGGAAAAAGGCGTTTCGCATCGGCACGAAGGTTTTCTCCACCCGGTCACCAATAATGGCTTCCATCTCCTCCGCCGTTTCGTACTGCTCAAGCTCCTGGCTGCGGTCCGTCAGCGGACTGGTGGACACCAGCACGTCCGGCACGTCCACCACTTCATGCCCGACCCCGAACATGGTGGCCACCGTGGCGGCGGCCTCCAGCTCCCGGGAGTGGGTTTGCCCGTAATTAAACGTCAGGGCAACCACGTTGCTCGCCCCGTGCTCCTGTACGGCTAGGCCGAGACAGAACGTGCTGTCCTGCCCGCCGCTGAGAACTACCAGTGCCTTAGACATGGCGGCTTCCTCCGTTCACAATGGCTAGAAATTCGTTTCGGGTGTCCTGTTCTTTGCGGAACGCGCCCCTCATGGCGCTGGTGATGGTGCTGTGCCCTTGCTGGCACACGCCCCGGGATTCCATGCAGAGGTGCCGGCACTCCAGCATGACCGCCACCCCCAACGGCTGCAGGTGCTCCGTCAGGGCGTCGGCCACCTGCCGGGTCAGCCGCTCCTGTACCTGCAGGCGCCGGGCAAAGGCGTCCACCACCCGGTTGATCTTGGACAGGCCCACAATCCGCCCGTCCGGGATGTAGGCTACATGAGCGCGACCAAAGATGGCGGCGAGGTGGTGTTCGCAGTGGCTATAGACCGGGATGTCCTTAACCACCACCATCTCGTCAATTCCCTCGGCCCCGTCTTCAAAGGTTTTCAGCAAGGCACCAACGTCCACGTCATACCCGGCGCACCAGTGGTCCCGCCATGCCTTCAGCACACGGTCAGGGGTGTCTTGCAGGCCGCCCCGGCCCGGGTCTTCCCCGGCAAAGCGGAGCAGGTTGCGAACGCTGTCCTTCGTGGTTTGGTAATACTGTGCCCGGCTCCAGTCCGCCGGGCTGGCGTTATCAAGACTCATAGTAGCTTGCTCCGTTTGCGCCGTGTTCTTTAACTTCCACCTTCACAACCCGCACCCGACCGGCGTAGCCGTAGTCCTGCAGGTACAATTCCGCCGCCTCGAAGGCCAGCCGGGCAAAGGCTTCGCACCCGGCCCGCTCGGCCACCACCAGTTCCAGCAGGCCCCGGGCTTCCGCCTCGTGGAACCAGTCCAGCTCCGGGTCGTCCGCCGCGACGATGGTTTTGTGGTCGAAGGTGTCCTCCAGCATACCCTTCAGGCCCTTCAGCCCGCCGAAGTCCACCACCCAGTTCCGGGCGTCCAGCTCGCTGGCCTCAAACGTGAACTCAAAGGACAGGGCGTAGCCGTGCAAGAGCTGGCAATGGCTGTCCGCCCGCCACTGGCGGAAGGCGCAGGACAGCCCCACTTCGTGGCCGTATCGTTTGGTTGATTGGTATGGCATTATTCCACTCCAAGGATTTTGTGGGTTTGCAGGGAAACGCAGTAGCCGAACAGGAGCGCCACCTGCTTCGTCCGCTGCAGGTTGGCGTCGTTGGCCAGCTTGTTCGGCTTGCCGACCGGGTCATAATCTTCCCTCGGCTGCAGCCACACCCGGAACGGGTCAGGGCTTACGCGCCCGAAGGGGCTGGCCAGTTGCCGGGGCTTGCCGGTGTCCTGTGTATCCACCACCGGCACACCATCCTCCGTGACCGTGGCGTCGTGGCCAATCACGTATTTCCAGTCGGTGGCGTAGCGAAGGATATCCGGGTGTACGCTGGCGGTCTTGGGGCTCACCACCGTATGAACCCCGGGCTGCCACAGCAGGGCCGACGGCACGTTCTTGACCGCCCCACTGGTTTCGATCTGCACCTGGAAGCCGCTGTCCAGCAGGCCACGGATCAGCGGGCCGACGTTCTGGTACAGGGGCTCGCCCCCGGTGATTACCACCAGCGGCTCCGCCTGCCACCGGGCGTTATCCCAGTTTGTGGCACACATCCACACCAGCTCCTCCGCCGTGTACCACTCCGACCGGGCCTCAGTGAAATCCGTGTCGCAGAACCAGCAGTGCAAGGGGCAGCCGCCGAGCCGGACAAAGATGGCCGGGTGGCCCGTGAAGGGGCCTTCCCCTTGGATGGTGGGGAACAGGGCGCGAACCAGCACACGCTCCCCGGTTTGCTCAAAGCCGAAGGACGGCTTCGGGTTTTTACCGAACATGAGGTTTCCTCTCGTTTCCGTTTTGTTGGCGCCATTGCTGCCAGACGTCCGACGCGGTGTTTTCCGGAACACCTTGCCTCACGGCGGCCTCAATGACTTGCTTTCTGCTGACCTCCCCGCCGTACAGGCGGTGGAGGGTGTTGCAGATGTTTCTCACTTTCTTGGTGTTGCCGTTACGCATACCCTACTCCATAAAATACAGGTTTTTACCAGCCCGGGTCCAAGCGACATACATCAGGTTCTGCTCCTGGACTTGCTGCCACGGTTTGCGGGCAAAGCGGCTCGGCATAAGCCCGGGTTCCAGGACGAACACGTTGTCCGCCTCCAGCCCCTTGGCACGGTGTACGCTGGACAAGGTGGCGCCCCCGCCCGCTGCAAAGATTTCCTTGACGCGGGCTACCACCAGCCCCACCGAGCCGGTGGACGGTAGGCCGTCCGCCAGTGCGTACACACAGGCCACCCGGTCCTCCACGCTGGCGGCCTTGGACTCGTTTTCCGCCCGTAGGGCCTTGTCCAGCTCCGCGACGTACCAGCGGTCCACAGCCGCCAGCAAGTCGCCAACGGTGCCGGCCTTGAAGCGCTGGATGAAGGTGACCAGCGAAGCGGAGATGTCCCGGCCCATGACGTTACAGGCTTGCCCGTTGGACAGCATCTGGAAGGCCAGCGACAGGAGCGGGGCGTTGTTGCGGCACACCACCATGTCCGCCGGCCCGGGGAACTGGTCCCCGGCAGGGCCTACGAAGCCCTCCGGCGCCCCGGCGGCGGCCTGTATTTCCGGCGCCACGGTTTGGGCCTGCCGTACCACCGCCGCCGGGCAGCGGTAGGTGACGGACAGGGGTAGGCGGGTGGCCCCGAACTCCGTGGCTATGTTGTCCAAGCTCGCACTGTCCGCCCCACGGAAGCCATAAATGGCCTGACGGCGGTCGCCCACCGCAACCACCCGGCCCCCGGGCTTCAGCGCCATGGCGACGAGCTGGCGCTGTACTGTGGACACGTCCTGCGCTTCGTCCAGGAAGATAACGTCGAATTGCTGGCGCGGATACCAGTGGTTGATCACCGGGAAGTAGAGCTGGTCGTTGAAGTCGATGACCCGGGTGTCCGTGTTGTTGGCCCGGAGGGCCTTGCGGGCGTACAGGTCGATTTCAGGGGTGTAGTCCACCCCGTGGTGGACCGCAAGGTCCTCAAAGCCCGGGGCGTCCGGCACCAGCCCATGGGCCTTCGCCAGCCCCACCAGCTGAACGACGGCGGTAACGGCGTCCGGGTCCACGGTCCGCCAGTGCTCCGGCACCATGGCCCGCACGATCCCGCGGACCTTGTTGCTGTCCAGCTCCACCTTGCCAACGGCCCGCATGACCGCCCGGTGGCCGAGGCTGTTCATGGTCATGGTTTCCACCCCTGCCGGCACCCGGGCCTTCAGCTCTTTGGCGATGCTGGCGTTAAACGCCATGAAGGCCACCGACTGGTTCTTGGGCAGGTACTTCATCGCCTCGACGATGGTGGTGGTTTTACCGCTACCGGCCACGGCCTCGACAACCCCGCTGCCCGCCATGGTGTCCGCCACGAAATCAAAGATGGCTCGCTGGTGGTTGCTCCACTGCATGATGTTCCCCTTTCTGTCGGTCTGGTAGTGACCCCGGTTGCCCGGGGCCGTTTTGTTTATTTAGCCAGTTCGTAGCCCCGGGCCTTGCGCCATGCGTTGAACTGTGTGCTGGCGGTGTTCGGGTTGATGCCGCTACCGATGGCGTCGGCGATAAATTCCTTCCGAACGATGTTGTCGCGACCTTTTGCGGCGACCAGCTCGTCGTAGATACCCCAAGCCAGCGCCACCGGGCCGTCCACGGTGCTCGGGTCATAGCTATTTTCGCCGCTCTTTTTGTACTTACGCTTGCCCGGCTTCTTCGGCTCGTCCTCTTTGGTGTCCGCCGGGGCCAGTGCGTCAGCGCCCCACTCTGCGTCACACGCCATGCAGGCGAACTCTTTTTTCTGGAGCTGGTATGCCCGGTTCATGTCGCCGTCCTGCGCGTCAACCAGCCCTTCGAAGTCGCAAACACCGTTGCTCAGGTGGATGTCGCATTCCGGGCAGTTGGTGTGGCCGTACAGGGCCGCCAGCCGTGCGTCCTCTTCCTTCTGCGCTTCAGTTTGCTTCGGCTCGTAGTAGAAGCGGCCTTCCGCGGTGGTGCTGATTACGATGTCGTCTTTGGTGTAACCGGCTTTCTTGGCTGCGCGGATGGTGTTGCTGCGGTTGCTGTAAGTAGTTGCCATGGTAGTCACCTCTTTCTCTCTTTCTGTTTGGTGGGCCGCTGTGCGCCCCGTCTATGGTTTAAATATACGCACGATTTTCGGCCTTTGCAACCCTTTTTCGCAAAAAATTTCACCTACTGGAAGGGATAATCCCTAACTCCTTGAGGCGCCACCAAAAATAGATTTTCCTGCGCCCGGGTGAGGCCAGTGTAAAACACCCGGGCCTCATCATCCGGGTTCAGCATGTACCCGGTGAACGACCGTTGGGTCATGTCCACCCGGAGCACCACGTTGTCCGCCTCCCCGCCCTTGGCGCTGTGTATGGTGCCCACTGTTACCCGGGCCGGGTCTTGCAGCCGCTCGCCCCGGCGCATAATGGTCAGGTAATACTCCCGGTCCTCGATTGGTATCAAGGACAGGGCGTCATGCCAGAACGGGGCTTCCGCGGGTGGCCCGGGCAGCAGGGCCTCCGGTGGGTAGTTCCCGTCCTCCACTATATCCGCCGGGTCCAAGTCCGGGTTGAAGGTGGCCACGGCCTTCGCGGTGCCCTTGGCGACGGCCTTGCCCTTGCGGAGCTGCTCCCAGCCGCGTATCGCCTTCAGGTGGTTGGCCGGTATGCTCGGCCCGCTGGCGGTGTTGTACTTAACCCCCTGCACCCGGCAGGTCTGCACAAACTCTTTCAGGTGGTGCCCGTTGCGGGCCAGCAACAACCACGTCCCGGCGGTCAGGTCCACGTCCCCCGGGTGCGCGATCCACTCCACCCGGCCTTCGCGGTCCGCCGGTTGCCAGTCCTTGGGCTCCCGGTTGCCGATGCGGGCGCTGATTTCGTTGGCCAGTGCAAACACCCGCCGGGGCAAGCGGTGGGACTTGGACAGCACCGTCCGCTCCACCCCCGGGCGGTGGGCAAGGTCCAGGAAGGTTTCCACGCTGGCACCGCTCCAGCGGTATATGGCCTGATCGTCGTCGCCCCCGACCACCACATCCGGGCAGCTATGGAACGCCCGGTGTACCGCCTGCCACTGGCGCACGGTGAGGTCTTGCGCCTCATCGATGATGCCCAGCTTAACCGGCAGGGGTTGCCCGGCCTTGGCATACTCATCAATCAGGTCATGGAAATCCAGCTTGCCCGTGGCCTCCTTGAAGGTTTCCAGCGCCTCCTGGAGCTGCACCAGCTCCCACCAGTTAACCGCCTCGCCAGCCCGGCGCCAAGCGTCCGCCAGCGGTATATTCCGGCTCCGGGCGTACCCTATAACCTGCAGCAAGCGGGAGCCTTTTGGGCCACTGGTGGGCGGGCCGTCGAGGTGGTTGTAGCTGGCCACGAATTGGAGCTGCAGCAGGTCACCCAGCTCGTTGAAATCCTCCGCGCCCATAAGGTTCGCCCCGCTGATACCGAGCTGCCTGTACGCCATGCTGTGCAAGGTGCTGAAGTAGGGCAGGTCGCGGGGCTTGAGGCCGAACTGCTTCGCCGCCCGTTCTTTGGCCTCGTTGGCGGCCTTACGGGTGAAGGCCATGTACGCAATCTGGCCAGCCGGTACACCAGCCTCCAGCGCTTCCCGCACCACCCCCAGCAGGTGGGTCGTCTTGCCCGTGCCCGGGCCACCGAACACCACCCTCATGAGAACTCCCCGGTGTCCGGTTTGGGCACGGTGAACTCCTCGGTCTGCACGTCGAACGCGGGTACGCCCCACATCTGCACACAACGCCCTTTGATTTGCTTTTGCTTGTGCTTGGCCCCGGCCTCGCGGAGCAACGCCCATATCTCGTTCTGCTTCAGGTCGCGGAATTGTTGTTGCTGCAGGAACTTCATCAGGTCGGTGCTGCGGAAATAGGTGACCGGCTCCGCCGCCTCAGTGTCGGTGTACGGCAGGCCCCGTAACAGGTCCTCCCACTGGCGCCCCACTTGGAAGCCGGTGCAGAACTGCTCCAGCAGAAGCCAGAATTGGCCCCCGGCGCCGCTGTCCGCCGGCATATCCACCACCTCGGCGTTCTTCAGCAACCCGTTGATCAGCTTTTGCCAGCGTACAGGCTTCATCTGGTTGGGGAAGAACCGCAATTTCTCCACGCACTTGCGAGCGAACCGGCCCTGATTCAGGAGCTCGTCGGTGGTTATTTGCATCCGCACCCCGTTCACGGTCACGAACCAGATGGGCGTCTCCCCCTGCAGTTGGGTCAGCCCGTCAATCATAACCCCCGGGTCTTCCGGCCCGGTGCTGGCGCCTATGCCGTAGGGCCGCGCCCGGCAGATTTCCCGGTTGCAGAACCCCGCCAGCGGTTGCTTCTTGCAGGGGAAATTGTAGTCCTTACGCTTCAGGGATTTGGCTATGTCCGCCACCTCCTGGAACGGTAGGGGCGGGTCCAGATGGTCTTGGTTTAGGTCGTTAAGGTGCTGTTCCCAGTGGTCCCCGTGCTTGAGCTTGGCGTATACCCCAAGGGCAAACAGGGATTCGTTCCGCCCGCCCTCTGGTATGCCGTGCAAGGCCATAGTCTGCAGGCACGGCGGGCCGTCCCCTACCGGGCCGCCCACGGGCTTGATATCGTCCAGCGCCGCCGCCGGCACCGCCCGGGCCTTTGCCAGCTCCAGGAACTCGTCCACGGACAGGGCCTCACCTTTATACAGGGCGAAGCTCTGCACCTCGTGCCCGTCCTTACAGGCGCCGAAGTATGGCATGTTGAGCCAGTTACCAACGTCCTCCGGCCCCGCCAGCTCGTCCTGTTTCGGGAATATTTCCACCCCCGGGTGGCCCAGTGCTACGGCCCAGTCACCCAACGTCTGCCGCACCTTCCGGGCCGGGGCCTCGTCGGTGAGGTAGAGCTGCAGGTGTGCCCCGCCGCTCTTGCTACGTACCACCGTGAGCGGTAGCACGTACTCATGGATCTTCCTTTCCAGCAGGTCAAGGTCCACGGTGTAGTCGTCAATATCAATGGCGCCCCAGTGGCAGGTCGCATCCGCCGTGATTGGCACGATACCCAGCATGGCCCGCCCGGTCAGGTGCTGCTCCCACAGGCTGGCGGTCACGTCGCCCCGGCGGGTGTGCCCCTTGCCGTCTTTCTTGGTGCCCTTCTTGCGGTCCTGCAGCTCGAAAAAGCCGTAGGCGGTATCCAGCCCCCGGAACCGCTGCAGCAGGGCCTCCGCTATTTCAGCCGGTGTCATTGCTACCTCCAGAGAAAAACCCCGGGCAGGGCGCCCGGGGTATGGTGCTACGGCAGGTTAGTCCGCGAACTCGTTGGTTTCCTCCGTCGCCTCGCCGTTGGCTGCGGCGTGGTTGGCCTTGGCGGCGCCAGCCCGCACGGTTTCCCGGAAGCCCTTGGCGGCGTGGTACAGCTCCTCGTCGCCTTCTTGGGTGCCCAGCTCGCGCTCCTTCTTGATGTTGAAGACGTAGAAGGTGCCCTGATCGTTGCTGCGGGCCTCGGAGAACACGCGGTATACGTGGCTGAACATGGGCGGCGTGAACAGGCCGCCAGTGCTGCGGCGTTTCTTGATGCCGTTCATCAGGGACATCCACTTCTTGGAGGCCCGGATTTTGGTGCGGGTCATGCTGATAACCGCCGGCTCGTAGCTGCCGTCCTCGCCCACAATCAGCACGTAGTGGGTCCGGGTGTCCTGGAACTCATTGCCGTTGCCCGGGTGGATGTCGCGCTTCTGCTCGTCCTGGATACACTCGTCCAGCAGGAGCAGGCCCTTGTCCAAGTCGTGCTCAGCCACGAGGCCGCCGCCCTTGTTGCGCGGAACCCACTCCAGGATCTTGCGCTCGTAGTGGCACGGGATAACGGTGACGCCCGTTTTACCGTCCCACAGCTCCTCGCTCACGGTGTTAACAAGCTGCCCCGGTTTGGCGCCTTCGATAAAGCCGTCCTCTTCCGGGTCCACCTGCGGGCTCATCTTCTGCAGCACTTGCAGGAACGGGATCGCGAAGTCGTCCTTGTTGGTGTCCTCAAAACCGTCGCCAGCATCCTCCTCAAACATGCCAGCAGTGACCGGCAGGGTTTCGTCTTTGGTTGCGACTTCTTGCTGTTGCTTCTTGGTGTTCGCCATGGTTATTCACCTTCTTTCAGTTTGGGTTTGCCCGGGCTGTTTTACGGCCCCCGGGCTCAAGCCGGCGGGGCGGTGCCCCTACTTCTTTTTGACGGTGCTGGCCTTGTGGTGGTAGGCCCCGAACATGGACAGGGGCACGTCCTCCCCCTCTTCCTCAAGCTCCTGGATCAGCTTTTTCAGCTGGCCCGTGTGAACCGCCTCGTTGACAGCAAATTGGCTGAAGCCGTTGTCCAGGAGCATGTTGGTGAGGTCCTCCACTTGCTGCTCCTGGCCCTTGTCGAACGGCAGGGTGACGTCACGCTTAACCAGCGCCCCGTGCCCGTGGTCCACCAGCCATTGCGCCACCTGCTTCAAGTTCTTCTTGGGAACGCTGCACTTGAGCGAATCCTTCACCTCGACGGTGGTGCCGTCCGCCAGTGCAAACATGGACATATTCAGCTCGTTGAGCAGTAGCTCCGGCAGCTCCACCTCGGCCACCTTGCGGAGCCGCTCTTTGGCCTGTTTAAGCTCGTCCGCAAGGTGCTCCACCTCAGCTTCCAGCTCCACCTGACGCTCCGCCAGTGTGGCCACCTTCCGCAGATCGCTATCGGTTGGCCCGGCGGCCTGTTCCTGCTCTGTGTCCTGCTCGAAATCAATCATGCTGCACCCCCATGGATGTTGACTGGAATGTTGTAGTACCGGCCCTCCCTGCGGTCCCACTGCAGCAGGTTGAACCGGCCCCGGTTTAAGTCCGCCGCCACGGCGGCGGCGGTTGCGATGGCGGAGGGGCTACCCACCGCCAGCAGGTAATCGTCGTCCGTAAAGCTGACCAGCTTTTTTCGCAGCGCCCGGACCATGGGGGCCGGTGCGAGCGATACGTTGCCGGAGGGCAGCAGAAAGTCCAGCTCCCCGTAAGCTACCGCCGGACTCAGGTCCAGCGCCGGCACCACTTCGCCAGCCACTTTCTTCACGGGTTCTTGCACCACGTATACGGTCATTTGTTGTCCCCTTCTTGCGTTCTAGGGTTTAAGCCTACGCCCCATTGGAAGCTCTTTGCAAGGTTGTCCTTAATCTGCAGGGCGTCTGTAATTTTCTCGTCGATGGTGCCCGGCACACAGTAATCCACGTACAGGGCCGAGTCACCCTCGAAGCCGTGGCGGTGCATCCGGTCCTCGGACTGGCTGCGGTGCTCGTAGTTGAACGAGCGGCTGTAATACCGGCTGGAGCCGGCCTTGTAGAAGTCCAAGCCCCGCCCGGCGGTGTCCGGGGTGGCCACCATGTAGAAGGCCCGGGGGTCGCACTCCTGGAAGGCCACGGCGTTCGGCCAGCGCTCCTCCTCCGGTATGTTGCCGTAGTACCCCACGGCGCCCCGGCCCGTGGTCTTGGCCCGCTCGTTAAGGGCCGCCAGTATGGCGTCCGCCTCGTGCTTAAACCGGCACCAGATAACGGCCTTCTCGTGCTGGTGCTCCAGGTCCGTGAGCAGGGCCTCCAGCCGGGGGTTTTTGGTGTCCACCGGCACGGCTTCCCCCTGCTCGTTGACGTACCAGCCGCCCACGATTTGCTGGAGCCGCATCTGCAGGACAAGGGCGTTTTCCGCCAGCACCTTGTCACCCTCCTGCGTAATGGCTTCCCACAGTGCGTCCTCCGGGGTGGTGCCCGGGGGCAGGTCGCCGAGGTTGGCCACCCCCTCGTTCAGCAGGTCGTTGTAGACCCGGCGCTGCTTCGGCGTCATTTTGACATACCGGGTTTTATACACCTTCTCCGGTAGGTTGAGCACGGCCTTGTCGACGCTGTAGCTGTACGGCCCCACCGCCGACTCCAGCTCGTCCATGTTCTTGTAGCCCACCACCTCGTTGACCACGGCGTCGTGCCGGATGCCCGTGCGGGGGTCGTAGCGCCCGCACCCGGCGAACACCTTCGTCTCGAACTCCCCGTAATGGGCCTTGAAGGCGGTGAAGGTGCTGTGCCCGATGATGTTCGGGTCCAGGAAGGCAAACGGGGCGTAGATGTCGAACGGGCCTTGGGTGATGGGGGTGCCGGTCAGGAACCGCTTCATGACCACCCCCTTCGCCTTGCCCGCGTTACGCACCAGCCGGGTCCGTTTGGCGCCGGGGGTTTTGATGTACTGGCTTTCGTCCACCGCGACCATGGTGGCAAAGTTGCGGAACAGGCGCCACAGGAACTTCTTCCCCGGCTCCGTTAACGTGCCCTCGTAGTGGATGGCCACCAGCCGGAAGCGCTCGCCCGGGGCCGGGTCGAACAGGGCCTCCATTTCCGCCTTCGCTTTTTTGGTGGTGGGGGTGGACTCCCACCCAAACGTCTGGACGGGCAGGTGGTCGGGCCAGTGCTTGCCCAGTTCCTTTTCCAGCCAGTTGCGCTGAAGCCCGGAAGGCACAATAACCACCGCCGCCTCTATGCGGCCCCGGGCGTAGTTGTAGCCCATGGTGTCCATGGTCACTTTCGTCTTGCCGGTCCCCTGCGGCATTACCAGCCCGAAGTTCGCCATGTCCTTGGACAGGTCGAACACCTCGCGCTGGTGTGGCAGGGGCTCGGTCTTGAACTTGTAGTCCATACCGTGTTCCTCGTTCTGTGCGTTCTTGCAGTAAGGCCCCTTACGTTACGCGCGGGGCAGGGGTTTTGTAAACATAAAAGAATACGGTTGTTCCCGCGTTGGAAAGGTACTTGTAAGTCCCTGTTTTAACGGAAGTTATTACCTGTTCTAATGGCCAATACGGGCACGAATACACGTAAGCCCCTGTTTTTATTGAACTATATTCGCATATTCGCAAAAATGGCCGACCACGGTAAAAACAAAATTTATTTTAGAACCCCCCCGCGCACGTGTAAGGGGCTGGCGTGTGCGTAAGTGGTTGACCATAAACGCAAAAAGCCCCATTCGCGGGCTAATAACCTGCGAATAGGGCTAATGGGTACAGCACTGATGAGAGGAGGTTGTCATGGCGACGGAACTACCCTACCGCACCCGGGCGGCCCGGGCAACCCCTACTCACCGAGGTAGTGCGCCCGCTCCTGTTGCTGGTACAGGTTGCACCGCTCCAGCGCTTGCTGGAGGTCCTTGCTCCACCAGTAATAGGCCCCCAAGGTTTCACCCCGGCGGGTTGGCTCCGCTACTTCCATCATCCACGTGCTGTCCGGGGGTTCGCAGCTCTGCGTCCTGCTCGAGGCGCAAGCCGTCAGGAACAGGCATGTCAAAGCAACGGCGGAACTCTTCGCTGGCGCTGTCCAGCGCTTCCAGTATGCGACGTTCTTGCCTCGCCCCCTGCACCCGTACTGCCTCCAGGAGTTCGGCCTGTGTGGCGAGCTGTGCGGCCTTACGGTCGCGGTCGGCCTGTACCTGTTCCAGTTCATCCTTCGCCCCCTGTAATTCACCGAGCTGGCGGCCTTGCTGGTACACGTACCACCCGGCCCCGGCTAACGCCAGTATCAGCAGGACCGTCACCCACTTGCTGGCCAGAAATTTACTCAGCATCCTGCACCCCCGCCCGGACGTCCTTATACAGGCCGACCACCGTGGCCAGGATGCCAATGGCGGCGACCGCTATCGTGCCCCCGGCGCCCGTGGCACCGTCCAGCACCTCCGGGCGCGTAACCCGCTCAACCACGAAGGTCGTCAGGGCCACGGCCCACCACAGGGCCAGCTTGCTGTGGAGCCGGTGCTTATCCGCCAGCCCGCTCAAACGTGTTAAGCGCTTCCGCCATGCCGACATATACCTGCTCCTCGTTTTGCTTGACGCCACCCCACTGAGCCACGTAACCCTCGCGCTCGGTTATCCGGATATCCAAGTGGAAACCGGGCCGGGGGTTCCAGTCCGGGTAGAACCCGATGCCGGTAAAGCCGCAATCCTCCGCCAGACAGCGGAACAGTCGCGCGTCGCTGGCGGTGCTTATGCCGTAGGGCATGACGTCCACCGCCCGCACCTCGCCCCAGCGGTCCACGTTGTGCTGGCTGGTGGCTGTGCCCCCAAGGCGGCGGCCTACCGCCCCGGGTGCCGGGCTCACCACAATGGGCCGCCCCCACTTGCCCCGCAGGGCGTCCAAGTTGCTTTTGAGGGCGGGGCTTAACTGGTCAAACCACCCTTGGAACTCTTCCGGTTTAAAATACTGCATCATGCCTCCTTCTTATACAGGCTCCGCAACCATTTCATATGACTGATCCGTGAAAGTTTCCGGCCAGTCATACGTGATATTGCGGACCGCCACAATCCGGTATTCCACTCCGTTGTACGCAAAAGTCGGCAAATCACGGAACCAGAAGTCTGGTTCGAGAGAAAAAGACGCCGGGCCAGCCGGGCGTGCTCTCATGCCGTAGGCACAGCAGTAGCCCCCCTCAAGCGGCCTAGTGTACGTGCCAAGGCCCGTCGCGTTATCCCGGTAGAACGGTTGCTGTTCGTCAATCTCAGGGAACCCCGTCACATACACGTCCGTCGGGGTGTATGTGCTGCGGTCATCGAATAGCGACAACGGGGAGGCGAATTCCTTGTTGATTGCGCCGTTTGGAACGAACGGCCCGGTGTAGATGAGTAATGGGGAGTCAAATTCAGCGGTTGTGCTTTGGAGGTTACTGTTTTCGTCCAGATAATAATCCCTAACACCCTGCAGCTTGATACGTAACTGGCGTCCAGTTTCATACCCGAACAGTAACTTGCTGCTCATCCCAGAGCAGGGGTCCAAACTAGCCCCACAATCACCAAAAGACTGATATGGTTGGTCCGAGTATGCACCGTCGCGATCTCCGCGTTGGCAGATAAACGTTCGGAAAGGGCCACCGCCCCCGGCTGTGTAATCCACAATGTTCTGAAACGCCCCCTCAAACACCATATCAGCCCCCAAGGATTCCCAGCTTGTTGAGAGCCACTAACCCGGTAATGGTTAACCCGGCCACGGTCAAGCCGATGGGCAGCCCCACTTTCACAGCCTCCCACCGGCCCTGAGCGACCCCGGCCTGCTCCGCCAGCCGTTGGTCCGCCACCGCCATCCGCTCATTGGAGGCCCGTAGCTCCTTCAGGATGTTGGTGCTGTCCCGGTGCGTTTGCTCCTTCCACTCCCGGATGTCCTCGCGGAGGTACAGCACCGTTTCGTTCGTGCTGTTGACCCTCTCGTGCGCCCGGGCGGTGGTTTTATACAGCTCCCGGATGTCCGTTTCATGCTCGTTGAGCTTGGACCAGATGGGGGCCGTAGGGCCGCCCCGGCGCTCGCAAGCCTCCGGGGGTCGGTTGCTTGGGTCGTAGTGGCGCTCAGTCACTACGGTCTCCTTATGCCAGCGGGTCAGCAGTAGCGGACAGTGCACCAGTATCGTCCACTGTAATCTTATAGCGGGTGCCGTCCGGGCTGTAGAGGTGGATGCCGCGAGGGCTGGTGTCGGTGCCAAGCTCCAGATCCCGGTCGCCGACGTGCACTTGATTGCCTGCCGTGGTGGTTGTGTCCTCCCCCAGCGCAACGCCATTCTGCGTTGTTGTATTAGCGTTTCGCCCAAGTGCAACGCCCCCGGCATTGAACGCCCCGGTGCCGATGGATATGCCATGTGGCGACACCGACTCCGAGTCGGTTCCGATGCTGATGCTGTTCGGCGTTCTACAAGCAGCGCCATCCCCAATAGCTACCCCCGAGTCACCGCTGACTTCGGTATCCACACCAAGGGCAATGATCCGGGAAGCCACGCCCAATGAGCCGGAACCAATAGCCACACCGTAATCCGCCTTGGCCGATGCGTTGTGCCCAAGGGCCAACGATGAGGCCCCGGTGGTGTCGCTTCCCGTACCGACGGAGACGGCATTGGTGGCCGAGGACCCGCCGTTATTCCCGATGGCAACCGCCCCTTCGTTATATGCGTGACTATCGAAACCAATACTAACCGCGCCATCATACAGGGCGGCAGCGTTTCCTCCGAGCTTTACGCTCCCGGAAGGCTGGTAAATCGCATCATTCAGCAAGAAACACCCCACGGTGTCCCCGGCTTCCCAGTTTTTAGCCGTGGTCCCGGCCTGCCCGCGTTTCACTTGGACAGTCGGGGCGCTACCACCCACCACGTACACCACCTCCACATCGGACAGGGCCGGGTTCGCAACGCCGGCAGGAACGAGTGTAAGGGGCACCACCTCGTCCGCTGTACCGTCGCCAGCGTTCCAGCTTAGGTTGCCGGATTGGAGCACGGAGTCCAGCTCGGTCCCCGCACGTACCAGCGTTAGTTCTTCCGCGATATCGTCGACAGCTTCCAGCAGCGTGGTTTTCAGGTTGTTAACATAGATAAAGCTCATAAGTCACCTATTAAGTCAAGCGCGTTTTAATGTTGTTTCCCGTCCGGTATAAGGCCCCGGCGGAAACCCCGGCGGCAGCAGCTTCAGTGTCATCCGCGCAATCCGGCAGGGCACGGAAGTCGTAACTCGCAAGAAGCCCGTGAACCAGAGCCGCCGCGCTCGTGAAGTCCACACCAGCTAGAGCCCCGGATAGCAGGTCAACCGCATCCGCGCTCTGCGCCTTCATGTCACCGAGGGGCTGGTTTTTCAGCCACAGGACGTCGGCGCCCTGCACGAACTTGACGTGGTAAAAACCGGCTGCAGCGTGAAACAGGGCCACACCGTCGGAGCCCGTGGTGAACGGGTTGTCCAAACTTTGCTCCCCTGCGGCGTCCGCGTACAGGGTGGCCGGGGTGTTGTCCTCGCTTTCCGGGTTGTTGCGGTCCACTGCGTTGTAAACATGGACGGCCACGCCCGGGGCCACGATGCCCTGATGGGAGCGGACGGTCCTGTACCAAGAATCGTAGAACGCGCCACCGGCCTCCGTGGTTCCGGGGGCGTTTAGCGGGGCGCTGTTGAGTGGTGTTGCGTTAAGCGTCATAACCCTTGTCCTATACTGGTGGGTTGTTGAACTGGAGTGTTAGCTTACCGCCGCCCGGGCCTTCAAACGTAACCGAGGTCATGCGCTCGATGGTGACGGTGTTTGGTTCCTCCCCCACTGTAACCTCTTCCACCTGCCGTTCGACTTCGGTATACACCGTACCGTCCAGAAGTTGGTCTCCCTCCTCATCGAAAAGGTCGGAAAAATCCGGGTTGTATAAAGCACCGTCACGGGACCGGGCTGTGAGGCTGAAGCCCCCTTCCCCGTCCGGTTGTAGGCCCAAGAGCTGGTCCATGTCCCCAAAACTAAAATCCTGGATGGTGTTTTTGGGGCCGTCCTCCTTGAGCAGTTCTTCAAACTCGAGGTCCTGCCAGTTACCGTCCGGGTCTTTGGTGCGTAGGCGGAAGCTACAAGGCATTACACCACCTCGGACAGCTCGTCTTCCCGGGTGATTTCCACGGCGTTGCCAGCGGGGATGGATACGGCGGCCTCCGCGATGCGACTGCCGGCGCTACCAATCAACGCCACCGTGGCAACGTCGGTGGAAACCTCGGAACTGGAAAACAGTGCCACGCTGGTCACAGTAAGTACCCCGGATGCGATGTTGTAGCTGCCGGTGATGTCTTTTGCGGCCACGGTGGCCCCGCCACTGTCCTCGATTTGCAGTTGGGCAAAGGATTCCGTGGATTGGCCCAACCACAGCAAGCCGGTCATTTCCAGCCCGCCGTCAAGGATGGCGTTCTGGACCCGCTCGACCTTGCCCGTGTCCAGATACCTTGTTGTAATGTAACCTTTCCAGCTTGCCGGTTTCATCTCTGTCTCCTGTCTGTTTCCTGGATTTTAGCACACGCGGGGCGAAGGCATAAGTGCTACCCGCCGAACGGTAGGTCCTCGTCCGTGTGCAAAGGTGTATCCCCGAGGGGCACGTCCGCGTCTACACTCAGCGCTGCCCCGGCCACTGGCACGTCCGCATCCACGCTCAGGCCGCCGTCCAAGGTAATTTCCCGCACGGAGACGCGCCCGGTCCAGCTACCCCGGGAGCCCGCCGTATCGGTGATGTCCCGGAAGCTGGTTTGCTGCCCCCACCCTTGGGTCTCCCCGGGGCTGGTGGTGGTTATGTCCCGGAAAGTTACCGCCTCGGACCAGCCGGTGTCCGTAGACAACGCCCGCATCTCAGCCAGCATGGCCTCGGCACTGGCGGTCCAGCCGGATGCGGCTTCAATTACGGGCGGCTGCAGGACCGGCACTGTGCGGCCAGCCCAGCCGCTTTGAACCGGAACGTGCGTAAACTGCTTGACCCCGGTGGCTGCGCCCCACCCGGCGCTGTCCCCGGTGGTTTCCCCGATATCCCGGGCGGATACGCTCTGGCTCCAGCCTGTGTTTTCTGCCTCCTCGTAGGTGCCGCCCAGCACCCCGTCCACGTCCGTGTTAACCCCCAGCGGGGAAGCCGGGTGCGCGTTCCGGCGCTCCAGCCGCTCAAGCCGACGGCCTATCTCGTAGGCCGGGTCCACCCCGCTCCGGCTGCGCCGGGCTTGCGTCGGTGGCACTTGCTGCCCTTCCACCACCTCGCTCGGGCTGGTAAGCGTTACGGACACATTCAAGTCCGTGCCGTCGGTGGTGCGCTGCACCTCGGTCACGTACAACGGGGCGCTGAAGGCGGGGTCGTACAGGGTTGTCTGAACCACCTGATCCGGTTCCCAGCCTACCCCCACCACGTCCAAGGTCACATCGTATGCGGGATACGCCCGGTATTTAAGCAGTTCGTCCAGCTTGCGGGTCACCGCCCGGATGTTGTCGCCCCCGTTGTCGGACAGGGGCGGGGCGTCCCGGCGCCCGTACAGCTCGATAGACTGGCGGTCGAAGCGCTCGACCCAGTGGATGCCCCGCACCCGTATCGCGACGCTCAAGTACCCGTTGACCACGTTGCTGGCAAGGATGGACTTGTTCAGCTCCACTATGCCGTCCGGGTCCACGTTCTGCACCTTGAGGCCCATGTCGCGCCATTTTTGCTGCACGATGCGGGGTTCCCCCACCACCTCGACCCCGTCCAGCAGGGACGGGCTGAAGGTGAAACCGCCTATGCAGTCAAAGGACTCGAAGTTCCGGCCAATGGTGAAAGTCCGGTAGGACCAGCCCTGCCCCCGGTACACGTTGTAGACGCCCTCAAGGCTCTGCTTCAGCTGCAGGGTGTCGCGCACGGTGGCGCCGCTACCTTGGGTCAAGTCCGGGCCGGGGTTGGAGAGCGGGTCGAAAAAGTACAGCACCCCGTCGCGCACCTTCCACGCCCACCCGGTCAGCAGGCACACTTCTTCCATGAGGTCGTACAGGCTGTCGTACTTGCTGGCGTACTCCTCGATCAGGGCGTTGTTTGTAGCCACCCCAGCAAGCGACACGTCGCGAAGCGCCGGGGTGCCCTGAGTGTGGCGCTGCCATGCTTGCAGGACGACCGTGCTGGCGCCTGTGCGGCGCCACACGTCCAGGAACCGGGTGTGGCTGGCGACGTACTCCAGTGACCGGCACTGCACCCGCTTGAAGGTGGCGGCCCCGTTCCGGCGCTCGTCCACGTTGGTGATAATCACCTGCCACGTTTGCGAGGCCCCGTCCACGGTTTGGGTAACAGTAACGGGTTCCCCGATGTAGGCTGCAGCCATGGCGGCTTCTTGCCCGGGCACCTGCAGGGGTTCCAGGACGAAGTCGATGGCGGCCACCCGCTCCGAACTGCTTTCCTTGATGGCAAGGTCGCGCACGTAAGCCGGGCGGCCCCCAACGGTAACGGACTGGCTGAACTCCCCGAATACCGGCATTAAAACGCCCCCGACATTTCCAGGCCCCGGCGCCGCATACGGTCCAGCATATCCCTGTCGTCGCGGATTACCGCGTGACGCATATCCACCACGGTGGAACCCCCGGCGCTACCGAAGCCGCCCCGGCCACCACCTGCGGAACCTTCCGCCTCTATGGAGGGTGCGACCTTATCGTGCAAGCCTTCAAGCCGCCCGTTAACCCCCTTCACCATGTCGTCGGTATCCTTGATGGTGCCGTCGCGCATACCAGCGAACTCCCCGAGGATACCGTTGGCCATGTCCGGGATAATGGAGTTGCCGACCGCCTGCGTATACAGGTTTTTCAGCTTGCCGAGAATGTTGGACACCATGTTGGACACGTAACGCACCGCGTTCTTGACCATGTTGGCAATCGCCTTCAGGACGTTTTTGCCCATGTTGACGAAATACTGCACCACCTGTTGCGCCATGGTGGCAATCGCCTCCACCAGCGCCACCACCATCTGACGGGTGGCCTCCAGGAGCCGGTTTGCGAGGTTGGTCCAGTACTCAATAACCTGCGTAACCAGTTGCATGAAGGCTTTTGATACCTTCGTGGCGAACTGGCTAATGCTTTCCACCAGCCCGGTCACCCACTGCACTGTCGCCTCTAGCAGTTGCTTGCCGAGGTTGGCCCAGTACTCCACGGCCTGCGCCACCACCTGCGCCACCTTTTCCAGGATTTGCGCCATGGTTTCCTTGATGGTGGTCCACAGGGATTCGATCAGCTCCAGGAGGCTGGTCAGCACGGCTTTCCAGCCGCCGAACGCCTGCACGAACTCATTGACGCGGGTCACAACAAGGTACACGGCGGCGGCCACAGCGGCGCCGATGGCAATGAACGGGGCAAGGGCCGCAAGGGCCGGGGCCGCTGCCACCTGCAGGGCGATGACGGCTACCTTCAGCGCCGCGAATGCTTTTACGGCGCTGCCGGCGATGGTGATAACCTTGCCCACAATAATCAGCAACGGCCCAAGTGCCGCCGCCAGCCCGACGACGACGCCGATGGTTTGCTGCACGGGGCCGGGCAGGGCGCCGAACATCTCAGCCAGCGTACCAACCACCCCGACCACGGCTTCCACCACGGGCACCGCGTTCGCTTGGAGCCAGTCCATGAACTGCATCATGATCGGCATCAGCTTGGAGCCCACTTCCACCGCAACGGCTTGGAATTGGCGCTTCAGGATGTCCATCTTGTCGTTGAACTTCTCGGAGGCGGCTGCAGCCTCACCGCTGATACCCAGCCCCAAGTCCCGGAACTTCTGGCGGAGGGCGTCTACATCGGCCCCGCCGCTGCGGAGCGCCGGCCCCATTTGGCGCCCTACACGTTCGCCAAACAGCTCCGCGGCCATGGCAGCCGCCTCGGTGTCGGAGCTGGTGTTTTGCACCGCTGTCAGGAACTGGTTGAACGCCTGTTCTGACGTGATTGCACCGGACTCGATGTCCTCCAAGCTGAAGCCGATGGCCTGCAGGGCGTCAACGTATTTTGTGCGCCCTTCGGCCGCTTGCCCGATCCGCGTGTTAAGCCTGCCCAGTGCCCGCTCGATGTCCCCGTCGGCCATTTGAGTCAGCTGCCCAAGGGCGAACTCCATCTCTTGAAACGCTTCCACAGACAGCCCCGTCTGCCGGGCGGTTTTGGCTACACGGTCGCCCATGTCGGCGACTTTGTTGGTGAAGGCGAAGGTGGCGGCCCCAACGGCTGCAATGGGGCCGGTTACGAACTTGGAAAGGGACTTGCCGGCGCTGGTGGTGCGGCGTCCGAAGCGTTCCATGGCTTCGCCGGTCTTGCGGAGCTGCGCGGCCGAGTCAGACGCCTTGCGGTCTACCTTGTCCAGACCCGCTGTAACAGCGTCGTGACCCTCAAGGGCTATTCGGCCGACTATTTTGAACAGCTCTAACACGGTCGCGCTCCACTATGCTTTTCGCCAGCGCCAGCGCTTCCTCTTTGCTGGTGCGGGGCTTCGTTTGGGTATCCTCAAGTCCGAGGTGCTGCAGGAATTGGCCGAAGGTTTTGCGCCCGGCGTACCCGGCCAACCATGCCCCGAAGGCTTCGACTGTAAGTTGCTCCCGGGCGACCTCCGTTTCCGCCTTGAGGGCCGCTTGGGACAGCCGGTAATACACCTCCGGGCGTAAGCCGTACAGGTATTCCAGCGTCCAGCCGTAACGGGCCAGAAGCCGGTCTACCACGAACCACGGCTTTAGACGAGCATCCCTCGAACCTGCTCGATAAAAGCCTCGAGCTCGGGGTCCTCCTTAATCTGCCGAATGATTTCGGTCATGGTGGACAGGGGTGCGGCCCGCAATTCCTCCGGGGTCATGCCGGCACAGGTGGCCAGAAAGCGCGTGGCGCTTTCCCGGCTGTGCCGGAGCAGGGCCTTCACGATTTGCATACCCACTTCCACCGGGTCGGCCTTGCCGCCACCCTTGGCGGCGTTTTGGGCCTTCTGGATGATTTGTGGGTCGATGTGCTCCATGGCTTCGCCCAGCACCTCCGCGAAATCCAGCGCGGCCCCGGCGGTCAGCTTAACTTGTACGTTCTGTGTCATGGTTTAACCTCCTGTCGCCGGTGTTGGTACGCGGATTTCCCACGGGCTAATGGTAACGTCCGCCGGGTCGAAGTGGGCGGTGAACTGCACCTCCAAGCTGGCTTCGTCGTCGTCCGTGGTTTCCAGCTCGAAGTTGCCGTCCGCCAGCGGGTTTTTGATGATGAAGATTACGTCCTGCCCGGTGTCCTGCCGGCGGCCTACAAGGGCCACGTTCTTAAGATATTCGGAAGCCTTCGGGAACACGTTTTCCCGCGTGATGATGCTGGTGTCCGGTTCCGTGGTGCTGTCCACGGAGCTGCCCAGCAGGGCAAGGGACAGGTTATCCGGGGTCATTTCCAGCAGGTTGGCGGTGATGCGGGCGTGTTCGGAAATAACCCGGCGGCCACCCTTCAGCGGGCCACGGACCCCGTCGATTGGAATTTCGCGCACTTCCTGCTCAATCAGGAAGCTGGCGCCCTCGCGGGTAGCGCCGAGGATGCGCTCGTTGGTTTCGCCGTAGTCCGCAAACACGGCCCCGGCATCGATGATCATGCTTTTAACTGTTTCGGTGGTTACGCCTGACATATTGTGCCCCCGTTAGACGGTGATAAGCCCTTTGACTGCGTCGTAGGTCCGCGGCCCCACTTCCGGCACCTGCAGGATATCCCCGGTTGTGTCGAATGGGCCATTCTGTACCCTGAATTGTACTATTGCATCCGCTGTACTGCTACCAATCCGGGGCAATTCCTGTAATTGGCTGGCGTCTGCGGTGTTAATGTTGGTTTTGGACAGCCCGGTTGGCCGGTCCACCCGGGCCTCCACGGCAGCGCCCCGGAGCATACGGGTTCCGAAGGTGGCCCGCCAGCGGCTGACGTTGGGTTCCGGTTCTGGCACCGCCCCGGATTGCTGCAGCTTCAGCCGGACGTGCCCCCGGGCCGTGTCCAGCTCGCTGTAATCCAGCAGGTCGATCAGGCGGTAGGCGATGCCCTGCAGCCGGGCAAGGCTGGCGCCGCTGTCCCAGCAGTGGAGCTCCAGGGTGCCGGCGGCCACGGTGCCGGAGGTGTTCATGACCGGGTTCAGCGTGTGCTGGACCACGATATACGGTTGCCGGTCGGTGGGGCTCCACTGCGTATACACCGCCGGCTGGCCCGTGGTGGGGTCGGTGGGCAGCATACCCGCCAGCACCGGGTCGGCCCGCAAGGTTTCCACGATTTCTTGAAGCATCAGTCAATCCTCTTGGTCAGCTCCCCGCGTATGGCGGCCAATACCTGCTTGATGGTGTCCACAAAGAACGGGCGGGGCGCAATGTACTTCGTCCCCATCTCCAAGTGTACCGCGTACTCCTTATCGCTGCCGACGTAGTACAGGGCCTTCTTGGTGGGGCTGGCTGCGGTGGTGATACTGGCACGGAGGTCGCCGGACAGTACAGCGGGGGCTTCCCCCGGGGCGGAGGCTATGTGGGTCCGCCCGGTTTTGCTGACCTTGTACTCCTGCCCGGACCGCTGCCCGGTGAGGGTGCGTTTGATGGCTGCCTCGGCTACGAGAGCGGCTTGCTGTGCGTTCTTGGCGGTGCGGGCTTCGACGTCGCTGATAACCTGCTTACGGTTGGAGGTCATCCGGACTTTGTTCATCGCTCACCCCCGCTTGCAGCGTCAGGAACAGGCCCACCGGGCGCCGGTCCACGGCCCCGGTGATGCCGAGGTACACGCCCCGCTCCAGAAGGTACAGGGTGTCGCCGTCCTGGATGTCTGCGTCCCGTAGGGCGGTGACAGTGTAGGTGCCGGCGGGGCGCTTGTTTTCCGCTACCACTTCCTCCGCCGGGGTCGCCGTGGCGTTACAAGGGAACGTGCCCACCAGCACCGGCTCCTTGATAACCCCGCCCATTCCGTCGTCCCGGGCTTCTGTGCGCCAGACCTTGCAGCGGTCGAACAGGGCGGTCCCGTCGAAATCGGACAAGGTGCCTTCGTACAGGGTGCGGGAAGCCCGGCGGCTGGTGCCCGTGGTCACGGACATAACCTCCCGGGCTTGGAGTGGCATGGAACTGTCGTGATGGCCCGGCGCCACGACACCGCCAGCGGCCAGAACGTCCTGTCGGAGTGCTACCCTACTGGCCCCTTTGCTCGGGGTGCCAGCGGGCGCCACAGCCGCGAGAACGAGGTAGCCGTGGTGGTGCTCCGGGGTGTCGCTGCCCGGTGGCCAGTAGGTGAAGGGGTGCGTGAGCCTCATAGTACCGTCAGCCGCGCCTTAACCTTGTCCACCTTCCGGAGCTTGCCGGTGGTGTCCAGTGACATGGCCATCTGGCCGAACTGCGTGGAAGCGAGGCCCGTGCCGGTGCCTTGCTTGCCCTCGAAGCTCCAGGAACCCGTTGCAACGGCCTCCTGACGCTCCCGGGGGTCCGTTACCGCCACGAAGTGGGCGGCAAGGTAAGCCAGCACCTGACTCCCCAGCGCGTCCGGCAGGGCGTTACCCACCTGAGCCGCGTACAGGGCCTCAGCCGTAGCGATGAACGGGGCCACGTTAAGCTCCGTTTCCACTATGGCTTCGACGGCTTCCGGGGTGGTGCTGGCGGCCATGGTTTAACCCTTGGACTCTTGCTTCTGCGGATTGGTGGTCACGTCGGCGGACGCCTTTTGCTGGCCACCCTGCTTCTGTTGGGTCGGTTGCTCGATACGCTCGAGGCTGTCCATGCCATGGGCTTTCGCCTGTTCCGGGGTCAGCTTAACCTTGTCGCCAATGGTATAGGACTTCTTGTCCTTGCCCCGGCCCGTAACCAGCTTGCCGCGTGTGATTTTGTACTCGGGCATGATTTACTCCTTAACTACCCCGGGCCGGAGCCCGGGGGTTGTGGTTTACCGCTTAGGTGGCGGGACGGAGGTGTACGATACCGCAACGGCCATCGTAATCGGACTTCAGGCGGGCGGCCCAGCAGGCCATGACCTTGAAGTTCTCGACCATACCGCCCTTGGAGCTCCACTGGATAGTGGTGATGGGCTGCGCGATGGCAAGGTCCACGGTGTCGCGGGTCATTTGCACGAGAACCACGTTGTTACCCGGCAGGCGGTCGGCTACCTGCACCCGGCTGATACCGGACAGGGCTTCCAGCCGCTCGCGCACGGTGAGCGGGTAATTCTCGTTGTAATCCTCGTCCAGCTTGTACTCGTAAGCGGCGGGCACGTACAGCACGAACGGGCCGTGCTTGTTGTCGTCCCGGGCGCTCTGCAGCATGGTTTGAACGTCATCCAGGATGGTGGCGTTCTGCGCCTGCGTCAGAGTGTCCCAGTTGGTGCCCATGTCCACCTGAGTCCGGCCCGGCATGGTGGTATAGCCGTACAGCTTATTACCTTCCACCACAATCGGGGCGCCGCCGAACAGCATATCCTCAGAGCGCTCGCTTACACGGCGGGACGCGATGCTGGACGCGGTTACGTCGATGGACTCGCCCATCTGGCGGCTCGCTTCCAGCCGGCGGATGTTGACGTTGAAGTCCTTGTGGAAAATGGGCACCGGCACACCACGCAAGTTCCAAGCCGGGGTGTCGCCTTCACCTTCCGTGATACCGGACATGGACACATCCGCCCCAGTCATGTCGCTTTCCTCCTCCCACTGGCTCAGGGTAGTACCCAAGGAACCGAGGTTGTGGGTAAGGCCGGCGGACTGCAGGTCGCGGATGCCCACGAGGCGGTCGGTGGCCACGCGAATCACTTCGGTGTCGATTTGCTTCCACTCGTCGTAGCGGAGCAGGGCGCCGTCATTGGCGACCAGTGGTTTGCCGTCGTTGCCAACGATGCGGGCCTGCCCGTCCTTGTTCTGGTACGGGCGGTGACTATTGACGTTCAGACGGCCTGTGCCCAGTACAGCACCAGCGCCGCCGACGTTTGCGATATCTTGGGGCATTACAGCACCTCCAGTTTCATGCGGGCGGGAGCGCCGCCGGTTGAGTTGTCCACGGTTTGCAGGGCCTTCGCGATAGCCACACCAGTGTCCAGCGCCTTGAAGGTGCCGTTACCAGCGGACTCCAGCAAGGTGCCGGCGGTAATGTTTTCCGCGTCAGCGATCCAGCCGTACACTTCGTCGCCGCTGGTGCTTACACCGTACAGCAGGGTATCCGCGTCCGCGTAAGCGACGTCAATACCGTTGCCCACCAGCTCGTTCGCGCGGGCAAAGGCTGGCACCGCTGCGCCGCCTGCCGTGGCGTGTGCCACTGCGTCACCACCGGGAACCGCGTCTACCAGCATACCCGGCAGGATGCCGGCTTCCGCTGCGACGGCCTCTTTCCCCATGGGGGAGCCCTTCAGGAAAATAACCTTTGGAGTGTCGTTGCTCGGCATTACTTGCCCTCCCCTTTATTTGTGTTGTCGAACAGGCTCGGCGGGGTCATGGCTGCAGCGGCCTCAGCCTCTGCTTCTGACTCCGCGCCGTTTACCTGCAGCGGCTCGCTGCCCGCGCCACCGCGGACGCTGTAGTTGGCCACCGGGCGAAGGCCATTGGCCACGGTTTCCAGCGTCGGAACGTCCATGCCCTCCAGTTGCTCGGCGGTCATGTTACTGTTCGCGGTGATTTGGTCCACCAGCCCCTTACGGTGCTCGGCGTACTGGTTGCGGGCAAACTGCAGCGCCTGACGATCCTCGTCGGACAGGGCCGCGTCTTTGTTGGTTTCCGGCTCTTGTGCCGGGGTGTTTTCTTCAGGCATGGCGCCCTCCTGCTCGTTGGTTGCCCCCGGCTCGGGAGCGGTTGGGTTGTCTTCTTGGCGGTTGTTATCCATGTTCCCCTCGGTGCCGTACTGGCTGTGGATGGCCTTCAGGGTATCGTAGGACATTTCGAACAGGGCGAACATATCGTCCGGAACGAACGGGCTGGCTTCCAAGCTAACAAGGTCCGCCACCATCTGGCGGAAGTCGTCGCTGGCGCCCCGGCGGTTGGCCTCAAGCGTGATGGCCTGCAGGGTGTCGTCCTGCCCGTTGGTGTCCAAGCCCTCGCCGGTGCCGAACGCCTTGTTGATGGTGGCGACGGCCCGTGCAAGGGCGGTCTGTTTGGTTTCTGCTTGCGGCATGGTTGCCCCCTTGGATTGGTTGGCTCGTACCCCGCACCCGTCGGCAAAGGAACAGGCCCCGGGCACGTCGAACAGGATTGCGAGGTGGTCTGGCTTGATGTCCCGGTGGATAATAACCCCGTCCCCTTGCTCGTGTGCGGCGAAGTACCCGGTGCTGACGTCCACCTGCAGCTCCCCGGCCTCCAGCGCTTCCACAGAGCCCGGGCGGTTGGCCTCGGCTTGCTGCACGTTGATCCACGCTTCGGCCTTGAGCTTGCCCCCGGTGTAACCACTGTTGAAGATGGTGCCGACGGCCCACTGGTCCAGGACGTCGGGGGTGTTGGCGGACAGCTCGTTACCCGCTTCGTCCTCCGGGTGGCCGAAGGTTACGGGGGAACCGTTCCAGGACTGCGGGTGGAATTCCTCGGCCGGGATTTGCGCCCCGTTCATGGTGACGCCGAGCTTTGCCATTACCACGGGCACCACCAGCCACTCCTCGCCCCGCCAGCTCCGGCGATACGGCTCGGCAAGCTGGTTCAGCGTCATGGTGCTGCGCTGGTGGTTGTTGGTTTGCTGGCGGCTACAAGGCACGGCCAATCTCCAGGAATTTTCCTTAACTATGGTTGCCAGTAGGTTACACGTCAACGACGGGAATGGCAACGCATCTACAATTCGGGTGAACAGGAATCAGGTTTTCCACCTCCGCCAGCGTATACTCCGCGCCCTCCAGCCCGGCACAATCCTCGCAGACCCGCTGGTCCCCGGCGGTGGCAAACTCCGCTTGCACCGTGACGCCACGGACGCCCGCTTCACGGTAGGTGGCGACGTTGGCGGTGTGGTGGCTGCGGATCACCTCGGTGCGGGCCAGTACCCGGGAGCGGGTGCGGCCAATCTTTTCCACCCGGTCGCGGATACGCTTGGCAATGGCGGCGGTTCCCTGCCCCTGCTCCAAGCCCAGTGCAATTTCCCGGCGGATGCCGGCTTCCATGGCCTCGTTAATGCCCTGCAGGTCCGTGTAAACCCGACCGAGGATTTGCTCCATCTTTTGCTGGTGGTTCTTGCGCTTGATGGCCCCTTCCATGAGCGCCACCTTGCGGCCCTCCGGCAGCTTACGGTTGACCTCGTTTTGCGCCCGGCGGACGCCCTTTTCATACGCTGCGTACAGGTACTCCTCCACCCAGTTGCCCGGCTGCGGCTGCACCCCGCGTTCCCGGACTACCCTCATGGCCTCCTGCGGGTCCATCACGTTGGCGCGAACGGCCTCGTTCACGAAGTCCAGCACCGTGGCGGTGTCCAGCGGCCCCACCGGGAAGTCGTAATCCCGGTTTGCCATAAGGGCCGGGGCCTGCACCATGAAGCTGTCCAGCTCCTTCAGCACCGCCCGCCAGCGCTTGTTGAACTGCGTCACGAACCGTTGGCGGAGCGTTTTGCTGCGGGTGGGGTCGCGCCGGAACTCCGCGTTCACGGACAGGGTGTGGCGGTTACACATCCGCGTCACCCTGCGGGGGCTGGTTGCTGCCGAACCCGGCTTGCACGTCCTCGTCCTCTTCGTCCTCGGGCAGCTCGTCCTCCTGATACCCTGTTTCCTCCGGCAGCCCCAGGAACTCGGCCCGGTACTCCCGGGGCGGCACTAGCATATCGGCGCCGGTGGAATTGCTGTACGCGGTCAGGGACTCGGTGCGGATTTTGGCGATTTCCGCTTGCTCCCTTTCGCTGAGGCTGGCCACCGGGTCCCAGCCCACGGTGAAAGAGCCCTGCGGCTGCGGTAGGTTGCCGGTTTCGATCAGCTTTTCAATCAGCGGGCGTAGCACCTGCGGCGCCGCGTAATTCTGCCGGCGGTTGTCCACCTGCGTCGCCCAGTTGGTGGCGTCCTGTGAGCTGGCCAGCTCCCCGGCCTCGCTGCCCGTCAGGATACGCAACGGAATCCCGTAGGTGCCCGCCAGCTTCTGCAGCAGGGTCCGGGCGTTTGCCTCCGGGTTGGGAGTATCGCTGCCCAGCACCGTTGCCTTGAGGCCCGTGCCGGTAATGTTCCGGCGGAGCTGGTGCTCGTACTCGTCCGCCTGATCCTTCATGCGGTCCAAGTCCTCATCGTCGAACTCGGCCCCGGCGTCGGCGCTCCACAGGATGCCCCGGTTGGCTGCAAGCCAGAAGGTCTCGGCGCTACTGCCCACCACCTTCTCCAAGTCCATGAGGTCGTTGTACCCCGCCAGCAAGCGGGGCAAGCCGTACACCTCGTCATCGTCCAGGAACTCAGCAAGGTGCAAGGTCCGGGAGTGGTGTACCGTGATGGACTTGCTGGCGGACGCCTGCCCGCCTGCCCGGGCGCCGCCGGTCTGCAGGGTATACAGCTCCGGCAAGCCGAACCGGGGGCTGCGAGGGTCCATGTCCCACCGGGTCACCTGTACGGACTGCTCGCCGAAGGCGGAAAGGTACTGCAGCTCCGCCCGGCCCTCTACGGGCTGGTACGGCTCCGCGTTGTCCGCGAACCCAAGGAACAGGACGCCGAACTGGCCGACGCCTGCCAGCCGGTCCGCCCGCTCAAGGTAGTGCCGGATCTTGAGGTCCTTTTCCAGCCGCTCCCACTCTTTGGCGAAGCCCCCGGGCTCCTCGTCGCTGGTGCGCGATTCGTCGTACACGTCCGGGGCCTCGCTCCACGTGGCCTGCGGGAACGCCCGGACGATGCGGCTGGCGATGCCGTTGCGGTGGTACATCGCCAGGAAGTGGTCCACGGTTAACTGTTTCGGCCAGCCGAAAACCTCGTAGCGGTCCCGCTTGCCCCCGTGGCTTTTGCCCAGCAGGCGGTTCCATAATGCCCGGAACATGCCCGCCTCGGAATAGGTGTTGCTCATAGTACCCTCGCCCGTTTTTTGCTTCTGCGGATGCGTTTCTCCACAGCATACCTGATCGCGTCGATGCAGTGGTTATTGTCGTCTACCGGCTCCGGCAGGATTTCTTCCGTTACCTTGTCCACCTTGTAGCTATAGAGCCGGGTCTCCTCCAGCGTGTGCTGGCACCGGGGGTGGACCACGATTTCCCGGTAGCCCCGGAGGTGCTGGATGCCATCGTGTACGCTGCCCTGCCACTTCTTGACCCCGCGGATGCGGGGCAGGTGCTCCCGCTCCCCGTGCGGGTCACGCTGCTTCAGGTAGCTAATGGTTTCCGGCCTTGCGCTGTCCGCCTTGACCTCATGCTGCTCGATGCCGGGCACCCGGTCCACCACGAAGTCAGCTGTGTCGCTGATTTCCAGCCCCACCTTGTACGCCTCGTGCTCCACGAACAGGTCGCCGCCATTGACCCAGCACTTGACCGCCGTGGTGGGGTCATTGGCGAAGCCGAAGTCCATGCCGTAGTACGGCCCCTCCCAGTTTGGCCCGGGTTCAAACTCCCGGACGGCCACCTTGCCGTTCAGGATTTGCCGCTCGCTGTTTTCGAGGTACGCGCCCTCCCAGATGTGGGCGTAGGTGGCGGGGTCGTACAGCTCTTTCGCGTCCAGCCGCTCCTCGTTCAGGGCGTCCGTGAAAAACGGGTTGTCCTGCCAGTTGAGCTCCACGATGCTGGAGCGCCGGGGCACCCGCTGGCGGAACCGCTTATCCACCGGGCTGTTCTTGGTGCGGGGGTTCCAGATAACCCAAATCTCGGACCCCGGTGCCCGGATGGTGGGCGTGAGGTCGCGCCAGCTATGCTCCGGAACGTCCTCGGCCTCCTCCACGATGCAGAGGTCGATCTGCGCCATGGACTTGATTGCGCTCATGTTGTGGCGCAACCCCCGGAATATGAACTCGGTGCCGTTGGCCCCGTAGATGCCCTTCTCCATGACGGTGTAATGCCGCTCCAGGAAGGGGTATTGCGCGATGGCGGCCACCAGCTCCGCGTAGAACGACTCCTTGATGCTGACCTGCAGCTCCCGCGTACACAGGATTCGCAGGGGTTCCGCGTAACCAAACAGGAGGGCCAGCACCGCGAAGCTCACGGACTTGCCGCTACCCCGGCCACCGTAGGCGCCCCGGTAGCGGACCTCGCCCCGGGGAATGCTCATGGTGGGCACCAGCCGGTCGGGGAACTCGACATCTACCTCAGTCATCGCCGTCGCGGTCCACGTGCCAGCCCGCCCGGGGGTTGTCGTTTTTGCCACCGGGGCCACGGCCCTTGATGTTGATGGTGGTGGGCTGCGGGGTCATGCTGCCGTCCGGGTTGGTGATGCTGGAATCCACCTTCTCGTGGTAGCCGTGTTTGCCTAGCAGGAGCTTCGTGATGGTGCTGTTCAACTTGCCGCTGGCGCCGCCGGACAGGAGTACCCGTTGCTGCTCCGCCTTGATGCCCTTAATTATCTGGGAAAAATCGTCGTTTATACGCGCCCACTCGTACACCTGCGTCTCCGGTATGCCCACCTCGCAGGCCATACCCACAATGGACGGAATGACGTCACCCACCAGCTTCCAGCCGCCCTGCATGTACCAGCGGGCCTCGTCGCATACGGCGGGCGTACAGGTGCTCGGCCGGCCCCGCTTCAGCGGTATGCGCTCGCTCTTGGGAACAGGGGACCCCGGCAGGGTGCTCCGCTCCGCCCGCTTCTTGGCCACCCGGTCCGGTTGTTTCTTGGTTGCCATAGTGCTTCCTCCTTTGCCCTGCAGTATACAGGCTGGACAGGGTACAGGGTAGCGCCCGGCCCCTTGCGCGTGCGCGCGTATACTGAAAAACAATAACCAGTGCAAGCATTTAAAGCCCGCGTTGGAAAGGCATTTATAAGTTCCTGTTTTTCCTGGAACTATTACTCCTGCTAATGGCTAATACAACCACGAATACACGTAAGTCCTTGTTTTTGCTTAACTATATTCGCATATTCGCGATATTGCACGACCTCGGGTGTTTTGTTTTTTGTTTTCATAACCCCCGCGCACGTGTAAGGCAAATTAACCCGCGTAACGTGTTGTTTTTACGCACAAAAAAGGCCATTCGCAGTCGAATAGACTCCGAATGGCCTAATGGCTAGTACACTGTTTTCTAAGGGGTTTTCTCCAATGGCCCTTAACTTACACCGCGACCCCGCCCCACTGCAAGCCCAATAACACGGGCGGCGGCATCCTGCGCGTTCCGCACCCGGTGCCCGCCCGGCAAGGGCACTTCCAGCCGGTCCCCCACGGGGGTTTCCCGGTAAGCCACCTTCAGCCGCTCGTACCCTGCTTCCAGTTCCCCGGGTTTTTGCTCAAGGTACAGCAGCGCCCGCATATCCGCCTGACGGTCCTGCAGCCACACCACGAACTCTGCAAGCTGCTCCCCGTCGTCCAGCCCGTTGCACCACTGGTCCAGCGTCGGCACGTCCACCCCGCGGATGGCGGCCACCTGTGCCGGGTCCAGCAAGGGGGCATGACGGCCAATCAGCGCCAGCGTGAACCGGGTAATACCGAATTTATTGTTCATCACCAATCTCCCTCCCACCTGTCACAAGGTTTACGGCTTCCGCGGTGTCGCGGCCATTGCACTCCATTTCCGCCAGTGCCCCGTCGCCCATCCGGCCCTCAAGGTGCCCGGCCAAGAACTGCAGGGTGTGCCCCGCGTGTTCGGCCTCCTCCAGCAAGTCCACTAAATACGGCCCGTGGACAACCACAGGCCCGTCCAACGCCCCCGGGTAGTACCATTGGCCGGGTTTCACCTTCAGGGCACTGTAGCCCGCCACAGCGAGCCGTAGAAGGGGGTCCTGATTGTCCCACCAGTTCCGCACGGTCTGCCGGTCCCGGCCAATGGCCTCGGCAAAGGCCGTCACAGTGAGCCCCGTGTGGTTGCGGATGTAGTCAACAAGGTTATCCATGTCAGTGAACCTCCCCGGTTGCGGCGGCCAGTCGTTGCTCCAGCACACCCCGAACCTCTTGCATCACCGCCAGCCCTTCCTTCGTTGGGTTGGCGCTAAAACCTTTCACTTCGTTGTCCGGCCCGGCTACCTTGCCCCGGCAGGCCGGGATGGTGCCCCCAGTCTCCGGGTCCAGCCCGGTGCCCACCGCCACACTGAGGCACGGGCTGTTCGGGTGCTCCAGCGGTGCCAGTGCGTACAAGGTAGTCAGGGCGAGCTGCACCTCGTCCCACCACTCGTCTCGAATAATGCGGGCCTCAGAGGCTGTTGTTTTGTCGCTCATGGTATCACTCCCATTCAAAGCTGATTGTCATGTCGTAGTAGCCCGCCAGCGCCACGAACGTCGGTATGCCCGGGCGGGTCTTGGGCGGGTTGTCCCGCCAGCGCCGCACGGTTGCGGCGGACAGCCCGGTTGCCCGGGCCACGGTGGGGACGTGCGTCCCCGGTTTGGCAAGCTGCCACTGAATGACCGCCATGGCCACGGTCCAGGAGGTGGTGTGCTGGCTCATTACGCTTCCTCCCCGTCGACCATGTACCAAGACCGCACCCGCTTCCGCTTCCAGTGGAAGCGCTCCACCGGCACCATCTCGCCGTCGTGCTGGTCCAGGACCTTGCCGTCGTAAACCACCTGAGCGTGACCCGTGGTGATCACCATGTACCGGCGCCCGGGCTGCGCGTGGTGGTTGACCCACTGCAGCAGGGTTTCGCCCTCGCCGTGGTCCTTGCCCCGGCCCCGCACCACCGGCAGGCCAATCCGGGCAAAGAATGCGGCGTAGTCCAGCCGGTTGCTGACGCCCCGCCAGCGGCTTGACCGGCGTTTACCAATAAAGCGCTCAACCCGGGCGTAGGGCTGGTCGGTAAAGTGGGCCAGCGCCACGACACCGCAATTCGGGCGGCCCCGTGGTACGTCTTGCGGGGCGATGGGGGCCTTGCCAATATCCTCGATCATGTTGTGCTCCTTCTGCGTTCTTGCTTTCTACGGTTCCCAATATAGTGGAACAATTACGCGAACGCAACCCCCGAAGCATAAATCCGCGCTATTTCGCTTTCCGGTAGCGGGCGCACTTAATCTGACCGAGGTAGCCATACGTGACCCCCAGTGGCTCGTTGAACATCCGGTGGACCTCCATGGTGGTGAACCCTGCATCGAACAGGGCGTGGACCATGGCGGCCCGGGTGTTGTCCAGCTTGCTGGCCCAGTGGTGCTCCCCGCATAAGTACCCAACGAGCCCCAGCTTGTTGATCCGGTGCCGCACCCCGTCCCGGGTGCGGCCCAGTATTAAGCCGATTTCCTCCGAGGTCTTAACCCCGGCAAGCTGGTGGAGCACCGCGTCCTCCTCGCGCGTCCAGCGTTTACCCGCCATCATCACCCCCTGCCGGGCGGGGCGCCACCAGCCCCCGCTCAAAGGCTTTCCACCGCTCGCAGTAGTCGATGATTTTATCGATGTCCTCGATAACGTCCCCCTTCTTACCCGCCCGGCGGGTGTACTTGCCCACGTTAAAGCGCATCGCGCCCCGGAACTCCTCCGGCGGGTGTGCGTCCTCAAAATCATCGATGAAGTCCCGCCCGGTTTGCCCCCGGTAGCGGGCCGGGGGCGTTTTCGGTGTGGTGCCGGTCATACATCCTCCTCCGGTGGTAGCCAGCCCGCCAGCGGGCGGCCCGTTAAATCTTCGACAGTGTCCAAGGTGCGGTCGTTGCCCGCCGCCCGGTTTTCCGCCGTATGGTTGATGTCCTCCACCAGCGTCGCGAGGTGCCGGTAAGCGCTGGCGGGCAAGTTGCCGCCCATGGATACGTGATCCGCCAGCTCGTCGCACGTCATGTTTCGCAGGGTTTGGACGGGTGTGGTTTTGCTCATGTCGGTTGCCTCTTGGTTTTGCTGATAACGAGCTTCTCCTGCCCCACTGGTTGCACCTGCAAGGCCAGCGGCCCGTCGGGGGTTTCGAACTCGATGGTGATGCGCTGCCCGGGTTCCGCGTGACCCACCATCTCATGGGCGCACTGCCACTCGATGGGGGTCCGCAAGCCCTTCAGAACCACCTTCCGGCGTTGTTTGGCTGATACTGTCATAACGCTTCAGGGGTTGGCCCCCGGCCCGTGTTTGTCGTGCCATTCCCGATGATGCGCGGCGCACAGCCATCGGACGTTAAGTGGTTGCAGGTAGTCATCGTGATGGGCGTGAACGTGTTCCACGGCCCCGCAGACCTCGCAGGGTTCCGGGTGTAAGTTCCCTGCCCGCAGGTGGTAAGCCACCTTCCGATGCGCCCGGGCCTTGTTTGGGTAGGCGCGGGCGTACTGCTTACGGTACTCCGCCGTCTGGCCGCTGCCCCGCGCCCGGTCGTACGCTCGATAATACTCGAGGTTCTTTCGGCGGTTGGCGCGAACATCCGCCTTTCCACAGTCTTTGCACTTGTTAAGGTGACCATCAGCCATCCCCTTATGTTTGTAGAACTGGGACAGGGGTTTACCCTGCCCGCACTTAAAACACGTTTTCATCGTACCCGCCCTTTGATTAACGTCCCGGGCTAGGCTACCACTTCGAGCGGTAATTAAAAAGGACTTAGTTAAAAGGGATATCATCGTCGAAATCGTCCTCCGGCGGCTGGCCACCCTGTGACGGGGCCGGTGGACGCTGGCCTTCCGGTGCAGACGTTGGCGGCTGGTCGTCCTTGGGTTCCAGCGCCATGGAAATCATCTTCTGCCCGGCCCGGGGGCCGCCCTGCACGGTTTTTGTCCAGCCGCTGACCCAGTACTCCCGGCCCTCGATGTTCACGAATCCCCGGAGGTTAGGTTGGCGCTCGTTGGTTTGGTTGTCGTTTTTAAACAGAGCGCCCTTGTTGGTGTTGTCAAAGCTCATGCGTACACTCCCAATCGTTGCATTTCCGCCCGGCGGGCCAGCCGGGCCGCGTAAGCCCCTATCAGGGGCGGTTTAATGGCGTACAGGGGTATCCAGTCGGAATACCAGAGCTCCTCGCCCCAGTAGGAGCACCCGCTCCAAGCGGCGCTCGGCCGGAACTCGTACTCGGAGTACCGACGCTCCGGCCCCGGCAGCGGGTGCCCGTGGATGTCCCAGAAGCTGAACAGGGTCAGCCCCGGGTTGACCGAGGGCGCCGGGTTCCGCACCACACAGTCCGTCAGCAGGGACACCACGTGGCTGTCCGGCTGTGTGTCCTGCGGGTCCAAATCAAACAGGGGCCGCGCCCGGACGATGTCGCCTTCCTGCGGCTTGCGCCATGGGTACTGACTCCAGTCCACCCGCTCGCCCGGGTGTAATAAGCCGTTCAAATTTCGCATAGTGTTCTCCTCGTTCTTACGTTCTACGCCCCCACATTAGGGGAACTATTACGCGCCCGCAAGGGCGTCTTCCATCATGTCCGGCGGTAGGTGCCCCCGGTAAATCACGCTCGCCCGCCGGTCCAGTTCCTCCGGCGCCAGCCCGTGCTTGAGGGCTGCAGCCACCGCCGGGGTCAGCAAGTAATAATCCCGGCCCACCTGCACCAGGAACCAGACGTTGCCCCCGGCCTTCAGGTGGTCCGCGGCCCACAGAAGCTGACTCGTGCGTATATGGCGGCCCCTGAGCGCCGTGGTGGCCCGTTTGGGCCGGGGCATGTACTTGAGCTCCAGCCACACCGAACGGCCCTTGCTGCAGACGTAGGTGTCCGGGTCGCCCGCCCCGGCGGCGTTTTCCACCTGCCGGACATGGGCGTCCGGGTCATACTGCTTGACCCGGGTGGCCACCATGCCCCGGAGGGCGCCTTCACTGGCCACGGGGGAACTCCGGCTCAGGCCCCATGTCGCTGAGCGCCTTCAGGTGGGCGTCCGGCAGGGTGTACCCCCGGCCCATGTAGGTTTCCGTGAGCTCGGTCAGCTGTTCATCGTAGGCTGCGGCGGCCTGCTCGTACTGGCTCCACGTGCTCATGCCCGGCCCCCCATCAAGCGGCCCAGCTCTTCCGGGGACTCAATACCCCACTCGCGCTCCAGC
>Ga0114908_1000175_pt1 | contig 41000 bp, 44 predicted proteins | sample MalvireepMed_s17_FD_87292 | JGI IMG/M metagenome (GOLD analysis project Ga0114908, IMG submission 87292) | Marine viral communities from the Global Malaspina Expedition - Malaspina viral metaG DeepMed_s17 | ecosystem: Environmental > Aquatic > Marine > Oceanic | place: Mediterranean Sea... | reverse complement strand
TGCAGAGGTAGGCAGACAGTCACAAGTTGTAAAAGATCAGTTCCAGCAACAGCGTGAACAATTGGGACGTATGTTCGCACTCAACCCCGGAGCTGAAGGGCAGATGCAACGGCGATTTGAGCAGCTTGCCGGTGAAGAAGCTCGCGCTCTTAATCAAGTTGATGCCAGTGTTCGTGCAGCGGCTCGGGATGAAGCTCGGGCAAACCTTGCATCGTTGACTGGGCTACAGGAATCTCGTGAACGTGCCGCCTTAGCTGGTACAGAGTTAGGCTTACAGGCCGCGCAACAAGCACAGCAGTTCGTGACCGCCGAAGAAGAGTTGGGCCTTAAAGAGCGTGGCGTTGGATTAGAAGAGGCCACGATATTTGGTGAAGGCGAGGGCGGTAGGCAGACCCTTGGTGCTGAATTGGGCCGGGGACAGGCTGAGTTGGCCGGGCAAGCTCAACGAGCAGGACAGGAAATGGAAGCGGCTGGTTTAACCGGGCGTTACCGTGGGATGGAGACTCTTGGCGGTCAACAGCAGAGGCTTGAAGAGCAGCGACTGGAGTCGCAGACGGGCCTTGAGGAACAGCGACAAGAGTTCACTGAAGAGATGGGCAGGCAACAGGCTGGCCTTGCTGAAGCTGAGATGTTTGGTGGAGAGGGCGGTGCTACTGCCGCAGCTCTTGGCGTTGATGTCTCAGGTATCCAAGATGCTGCTCCCGGGTCACCGGATGCAGAAATGGAGAGACAGCAGGCTGCTGGTCAGTTGAGACAGGCTTTCAATGAGCAGTTTGGCAGGGACCCATCCGATACTGAGATAAATTCATTAATGTCCGGCGGTGACGCTGGTGGTCGTCAGACGATGGCGAAGCAGCAGTTGCAGCAGCAGGGATCGCAAGCACAGGAAGAGCTTAGGCTACAGGGCAGAGGTCAGACAATTGCGGAGCGCAGTGACAAACGCCGTATGGACCTTGAAGAAAAGGGTCTTACCCTTGAGCGGGATCGGATGGATCAGACCAATGAGCAGTTTAACTCTGAGCTGGGTCTACAGTCTGAAAAGATGGGGCTGGAGAGGGAGCAAGTAGAGCATGCGATGGCCATTTCAGACAAGGCATTTGAGCAAAAGTCTTATGAGTTTGAGCAGAACTTTGGCGCACAGATGAGGCAGATGGGCCTTGACGCCACGCAAATGGCAGAGAATGTCAGGCTACAAGATGAAGAGCGTCTCTCTCGATACGGACACTTGGGAGCAGAGCTTGGCCTTGACGCACAGAAGTTTGAGCAAGCCGTAAGGCAGAGCGACGAAGCACATGCATTTTCCGTTGCCGAGGCGGCTCGTGAGTATGGGCTCAACGAAAGAAAGACGGCACTGGCTGAAGACGAAATAGAAAACGACATGCTACTGAAAGGCAAGTCGCAAGAGGCGCCAATCCTTGATGCAGCGAAAAGGCACAACCTTGACTACGACAAGTTCAAAGAGGCCCGTAGGCAGTGGCAGTCGTCCTACAATGATCAAGAAGAACAGATGGCCAAAGAGTGGGGCGTTCGTCAGGAAGCTTGGAAGATAACAAAGAGAACCAACGAGCGTCGCGAGGCGCAGATAGACTCTTATTGGACTGGGTTTATGTCCAAGGGAGGGGTTCAAAAAACAATCAGGGCCGCATCTATTATAGAGGATATGGGACTTAACGAAACCAAAGAAAACCTTAGAACAAATCACACCACGTATATGCCTCCAGAAGGATTTGTTGATCCCGCCGGAGATCCTCAGACGTTAGTGGATAGCGGCAGTCAAAACATCCTTGACGCTTTAGGTGCTGGCCTCACAGGGATGAACGACCAGAGGATACCTCGGGATTCATTTTCCGAAGGGGACACGGATGATGCAGGGAATGTAGCACAGGGCTTGACATTTACCGGCGGTAAAAAGAGTCTCGACCTTAGTCAAATAAAGGCTTTGCAAGCCGGTAAATCTATACAGGTGCAGGTAGACTATGACGATAGAACCCACAAGATTATCCGGGGATCAGGGGACCCGGGCGATTCAAGATATGAGCGGGAGGATCGGGAGGAAACTCGTTTTGAAAGAAAAACAAGGACGATAACAATCCCCCCTTCTAATCAAGACCTCTATGACGCGCAGATAGAGGAGAGCTACGGAGCCCCTGATAATGAGAAGATAAGGCGGCATCTGATTAATAAGTATCCAACGATTTCAGACAGTCAGGTTGACAGAGTTCTTGGCGGCTATGCCGTTGAATTTGCGCCCGGTCCAGCGAATTGGTTCGACGATTTTAAAGCTGATGAAAGAAAAGAAATAAGCTCTTTCCTTGCGGGGGTCAGCTACAATCCTCCGGCAAAGGGTCCGGGCTTCTGGGGTCAAATGGGTAACTTTGCCGGGAAGGCTGCTGTTGCCATTGCTGGTAGCGACAGGGACATCAAGGAGAACATCGTAAGAGTAGGAGCTTCGCCTTCTAGTCTGACGATATATCAATTCAACTTCCGTGACGGCTGGGGTCCTCCCGGTACGTATCGCGGCGTGATCTCAGATGAGATACCGCGTCATGCCGTTATGCCGGGCGCGATGCGCGGACGTGATATGGTAGACTACAATAAGATTGACGTGGACATGACGAGGGTTAAATAATGGCCATTTTACGGGCAATGCAGGATTTTGGAACTGGGTTTTTCGAGGGTGCGGCAGAGCAAATAGATCCCACTATGCAACGTCGTGCCGAACGACAGGCAGCAGAAGAAAAGCGAAATTGGCAGACAGAACAAACTGACATAGCACAAGCTCACGATTATATAAAGACCGCCGTTGACCCTTCTCAGTTGGATTCTATGATAGAGGAGTATGGTGCAGATTCTGACATTGGGTCACGGGCATTGTCCAGACAAAAAGGGCTTTGGAATGTCAGAAATCGGACTCTGGCAGATGACTACCGGTCACAGGCAAATGCGAATCTTTCGGCTGGCAAGACCATCATCGCAGAATATTTTATGGGTGAGGCTGATAGGATTGAAGCAACAGAGCCGGGGTTTGGTGCAGCTCCCAGTGATGCAGAAAGCCGCTCAGTTGCCTATGAGGGACAAATAAACTCCGACAGGAACAAAAAATCTGAAGATACTTTTTGGGCTCAAGTGGGGGGTCCTTTGATTTCAAATATGCTGGCAGATAACAACCCGAAAACTCGTGGTGAAAAGTTGAACGCACTGAAGAAAATGCTTCACGCTTCGGGAAGAGGTGGACAGGCTGCTATGATAGATCTATGGGATGCGAACATAGGGCATGTACAACAAGTAGATCCCTTACAGCTATTTAAGCTGGTAGAAGAACAAACCTTGAACATGCTGGACTTTATGGATGTTTCAGCCGACGCTGATGATTTCCCGGAACAATACGCGAAGATTCGTGCGGATGTGATGCGCCGCCTACAAGAGGCGAATATTGTGGCTCCACCAGATATTAATGTGCAAGCAAGCACAGTAATCACGTCCCTTAAAGACAAGGGTCGGGATGGTCAGATACAAGCGGTTGTTCATGCGAAAGCGAAAGGCCCTGAGAATGCCGAGCTTGCACGGATCATTCAAGAGACGTACAACATTACTGAAGACGAAATAAATGCATGGACCCTAAAACAGCAGGGATCTCAATACTATGATCCTGAACGATTTAGGGAAGAACATCCACTGGGTGGAGGTATAATGGGTCAACCTCTCTTAGCCCCATTTATGCCTACTGGCCCGGACGATCCAAAAATAAAAGCGATGGAACAAGCTCAAGAACAAATGGGTTACTCATTCCCGTAAGGTAGACCATGCCATTAACAGGTAGGGATTTTACAAGTACAGAGCTTGAATATTTAAACGAGCTTGCTGGTTCAATGGGTATGGAGCCCCTGCCGGGCTTTAAGCCTGCGGGTCAATTGCCCGGGTTAAAATCTTCTTGGGGTGAGGACTTTGAGGACCCTGCCGCTGCTATGCCGTTTTTCCCTACCAGCGAACTCATCAGTCAGCCCAATCCCGGGTTCACGCAATCAGATATTTCTCCGAGTCAAAGAAGAGCTTTTAAGGGGGCGCAGACTGAAACAGATCGCCTTCTTCATAAGCTTACGCAAGAGGGAAGACTTGCTGAGGCAGCACAGGCCGTGGGAGAAACCAAGCCTTCGGTGTTCCAAACTGCCTTCCAAGGTATTTCGGACGTGCTACAGATCGGACAGTTTACCACTGTAGGCATTGTTGATGAATACATAAAGACAGAAGATTGGGGTAAGGCCATTGAGCAGGGGGGCACTGAATTTATTAATGCTCTTCCGGGGATTGAACTGGAGGGAGCGAGAAGGCCGGGATGGTCAGATGTCTTAAAGCAGACAGAGGTGTTTGGGGGGAGTACCACAGGGCGATACACAGCGGCAGGACTCGGTTTTCTTATGGACGTTATGCTTGATCCTACGACATACACCGGATTTGGAACCGTCAAGCTTCTCAACGCCGCCCGAAAGGCAGGGGGGGCTCCTGCATTAATAGACTCCCTTGCACGTAGAGGAGTGCCTCTTTCACAAGGATTTGGTGAAAAGTTTATTCCCCATTTTTTAGTTAAGCAGTATGGGGTAAGGGCAGGGAAAGAAGCCCAAGAGTTACTTGGCAAAGAAGGCCCGGAAATAGTTCAGTCCTATCTTAACAAAAAAGCAGGATTCTTTGCTGAGGTCGATCAAGGTTACGTGCAGGTCCAAGAAGTTGCGGCGAGCCTTGCCGCCAACATGACTACTGACCAGCGAATAATGTTCACACTCTTCCTTGATCAAGGCGATGAAAAGTTCAAGGCGATCATTAAGAGTCACTTGATGGAAAAGGGTGTCAGTGATCGGTACGACGAAGTCATAGAAAAGGCTGATGAATTTCGTGATGCATGGGCAAAATTTGCGGACGATGAAGTAGGGGCAGGGGCTCTTTCGCAGAGCGTGGTACGTGAATGGGATAAGTATGCACCGGCGCGTGACCCTCTTACCAAAGGGTCTGTTCGAGCATGGAAGGAGTTTATATCAGGGAAGAATTCAGACGATTACATGAATCTCGATGATATAAGAAGAATAGACCCCGATGCCGCCAATAAGTTTGCGGAAAACACAGGCTTGCTTGGCACAGATGTGCCGACCTTCGCTCGTTCTAAGGTGTACAATAATATTATTGAGCGCGTTGTGGCAGGTCATCCCGTCGAACTGGATGTAGTAAAAGCCACAACAAAGCGTGGGATGGAATCTGTTCGTGCTGTTGCTACTCGTGGATTTGTTAAGTCCACTTTGGATGACCCCACTATAGTCAGGAAGTTTGACAAGGCAGAGGGCGGTGCGCTGTTCAAGGACGCAGGGAAGGTTGCCGAATTGGAGCGCAGGGGGTATGCCATAATGCACCCTCGGACGCTTAAGCAGTATCAGAAGAAAGAGCTTGATGAAATAGGAGAGAATGGGATCTGGGCTGATTTACTTGCTGATAATCCCGGGGCAGTTATAATGCCCAAGCCTATTTATGAAGATCTTGTCAAGATGAACAGGTTTATGAAAGACGAAGACGATATGATGCAGGGCTTCTTCAAGGGCTTTGCGGCGGTACAGGGTATATGGAAGGGGTATGCTCTTCTTAGCCCCGGGTACCACCTGCGAAATCAGTACAGTAACGTCTTTCAGAACTGGCTGGCTGGAGTTACCAACCCCAGACGGTATGCTATGTCTATGGCCTTACAGGCAAAGGGCACGGCGAACCTTCCTCTTGTTGTCAGGGAGGGAGTGGAAACTCTATTGGGTGGTCGCTTGGGGATGGATGACACTTGGATTACTGTCGCAGGTAAAAACTGGACAGGCAACGATCTTAGTGCAACCATCAACGGCAAGGGGATATTTAACTCAGGGGCATTCACCAAGGATCTGGTTACAGACATTGAAACCCACATGCTTACGAGCATGGAGCGTGGGATTAAGAAAGCCAGCTTTGATCATGTGGCCAAGGGAACCGAAGCCTTTAAGAGAAAGCTACTGGCAACAGGCATTGATGAAGACCAAGCCGAAGCAACAACAAGGATATGGGACGTTGCAGCTAAAACGTGGGCAATCCAGAATGAGAAGTCTGTTGATGATTTCTGGAGGCAGTATGGTCCTGAGGTCCGGTATAGCAACGCCGACGACTTCCATCCAAGTGGGTACACTTTATACTCAAAGGTAGGTAAGGAGCCGCCTGAAGTTTTCAGGACAGCTCCCCTTGATGCGCCCGATCTGCCACATGGCAGCGTGGAAGATGGGCTATATGAAATCTTCCAGAATAATCCATCTCCCACTGCTGATATGCTGCGTAAAGCTTTGGGTGCTCCACGCAGAACCTTTGATTTGCGTCGGACGAAATCCCGAGAGGCTAAGGAAGAGCTTGGCGAAGCTATTGAAGGTGCCTACAGCGAGACTGGAATCAGACACGAGCCGTGGTCGTGGGACTTCCGAGACCTACGGGAGATTCTAAGCTATGCCCTAAAGCATGGTGGGAATGAGTATCAGTGGTATAAGAACTTTGGGAAGAATGTAAGCGAGGCTGTTGGCGAAAAGAACATGGCAGAATTTTCGGGGGTCTACTCAATTACTTCTGCCAGAAGTGACCTTGAGTCAAACTTTCTACATACCATTGGTATCATGCGAATAGCGCGTGAGATGTACCAAGAGTTTGGCGAGTTCAATGTAAAGGAATTTCAGACGAGGCTTTCTCGTTATACCGATGTTGAGAAGTACAACGAAGCAAGGAGGGCCGAAGGTCTGCCCGGTCTTCAGAAGGGTGAAGTAGTGGAGATAGAAGGGGGCAGACCTCTTACCCTTGACAGGGAAATTTTAGACGCGAGAAAAGGAAACAATTTACTGGACGGCACAACGACAGATCGCGCCTTGGGCATCACGAAAGATATGGAGAAGAAGATCATAGAACTCTATAAGAATGCCCACTTTGACGGCGACATGAAAACCATAAGCTTTGTTTTGAATAACTACCAGCAAGCTAAGGGTGCAGGGTTCTTTCCGTTTACGGTTAACGACAGGCACATAGCAAGACTGTTCGGAATTTTCAATGAGAGTCGTGGGGAATTCATGTTCGATGTCGGCAGTAAGCCGGGACAGGACACATATCGCTGGGTTCAGTATCAGTTAGCCCAACTGTCAAAAGAACATAACAGCCTTATTTCTCCCGATGAAGTTCAAGCGGCATTGTGGTGGTATGCTAAAAAATACCTCAGCCCAGCCAAAGATCGGGCCTATAGTATGGTGGGTGGCGAGAAGGCGTGGAGAGAGCAGGTTGGGGAAGCCGGTAGTTATGCGTCAGCGGCTACCTATGCCAAGGCTGAACTGATGAAATTGCGAGCAGTGCAGGAACAGTTGGGTGATAGCACTGGAGGTCTATACAGAGGTCTTCCGGGATTTGAAGAAATGGATGTTGCCTACTCCAAACAGGCGCGGAAGGTAGATGAAATCATACCCCTTAGTGCGGAGGCAGCTCAAAAAAGAGGTGAGCGGGTTATTTTTACTTCGAGTAAGGCAGGCTTAGTAACCTTACAGGATGAAGCGATAGTTCGTCACGGCGGATTCTCCTTATCCGAAGTAGAGGATGCTCCGTGGAGTAAGCTCAAGCAGTTCCATAATGATTTTTTCAACAAGGTTACGAACCATGATGGGACTAAGATAAAAGCCTTGGAAGAACTTGAACCGTTGCTTGGGTTCAAGCATCACATTAATCGTGATGCCGTAGGAACGTGGAACGGCTTGGAGCCAGACTATGCGATAACGGTACAGGCCCGTGATGATGCTACGGCCAGTGGGGTTGCTGCCTTGGTAGCTGATGGATTAAAGCAAGACGCAGTAGTCTGGTATCGCCCTCAGAGATTTACCGCAAATGAAGCAGCGCGGATGTTGGAACAGGCTGGGGAAGAAGTGAGTTCAGCACAGGCTATCCGATTTAGGAGGTCGGACGGAGGGTTGTTTACTGAGCAGGAGCTTGCTGATTTAGGAGCGAAGCTAAATCCCGATAAGGACCCGTATGGAATTCAATTCTCTGCGGAGCCGGGATTGGGTGCGGCAAGGATATTGAACTATTCGGACGTAGATGATGCAGTTTATTTTGAACCTGTGGTTAAGCTGTTGAAAAAAGAAGGGCACGTCACAGAACATTTCACTCACGTAGGAGCCTATTTTGAAAAAGAAGACTATGCAGGATTTATTGGAGGAATACGGGGTGGTGTCGCTCGTGGATCAACCGGAACACCCGATATGGCGCGAGGGATCTACGATACACTTCACAAAGAATATGTCGAAACGCTCCGCAGTCACTTCGGAGGAAGCACAGGACGGCAAATCTACGCAGACGAACTTTCCCAAGGAGTAAGTGCTGCCCTCCAGAAAGGATTGGTAGACCCCGTTGCTCCGCCGGGCACACTCCTACAAAAGCACGGTGTGGTTACTAAGGGTGCCGTAGAGTTTAACGATGAAGCAAAAGACATCATTAACATTTTTGAGGCAGGTGACTTCAGTACTATTGTCCATGAGTCAGCGCATATTTTTCGACGGCGGCTAATTAATGCTGACGACATGGGCGTTGTGGAGAAGTGGGCTAATATCAAGGATGGAAAGTGGGGTGTGCGCCAAGAAGAAAGGTTTGCTAAGGCATTCGAGCAGTATCTACTCGAAGGCAGGGCACCCATAGAAGGCTTAAGGGGAGTCTTTGCAAAGGTCAAAGACTGGATGACCAACCTCTATCAAATGTTCAATCCTTCGACAGGGAAGGTGCCTGTCAGAATGAACGATGACATCCGAGGTGTCTTTGATCGCCTCCTTGGCAAGGGAACGCTTGAGCCACAACCAACTGGTGCCTTAGGATCTGAAGCAGCCGGAGCGGCTAAGAGGGCGCAAGAGCTTACAGGAGAACCGGCTGATATTGCAGACAGGATACAGGACGTAGGTGGATTCCTGTCGAGGTACTTTGGCCAGCAATCTCCATTACTAAGATACAACCGTGCATTTGGGAGACTGTTTGAAAACAATGCGCGAGGAGCGCACTTCATAGATAAGCTTTTAAAGACGGGCGACGAGGACGTTGCAACCGCGTCGGTTAATAAATACTTATTCGACTACGAGCATGGGCTAACCGATTTCGAGCGTAATGTTATGAGAACGGTGATCCCCTTCTACAGCTGGATGCGTTTTAACACGCCTCTTCAGATCACGGCTATGTTGGAAGATCCTGCTCGGTATGCCAAGATCCCCAAGCTAATCCAGAACATTGAAGGCATAACCTCGGAGTGGAGAGACACCCCGACTCCCGACTACTTTAAAGAATTGCATGCGGTCAGGTTGCCAATAATTATGAATAGCAAGCCTGTGTATTTGAATCCGAACTTGCCATTCCAAGATCTCAACAGGATGAACTTTGACGATATCGTCAGTTCGATGACACCGTTTGCGAAAATCCTTGGAGAGTGGATGCCTGAGCGCGGCTATTCGACCTTCATGGATCGTCCTATTGAGAGATACGCAGGTGAGGAGAGCGAGGTTGTACCGGGCTTACGGAAGAAAGACGAGAATGTCTTGATGACCATGGTCCCAACCCTTGGTAAGATTCAGAGGATGATCAAGGCAGGGAAACGAGACGAGCTGTCCACGCAGATGCTGTCGGAGATAGCCGGTCTTAAGCTGATGAACGCTGACCCACAGCGCGTGTTGATGTCTAACACCTATGCCGCAAGGGAAGCCCTTAGGGGTTTGGTCAAGAAGCTGGAGGCCGAGGGTGATATTAAGCCTACTCGACGACGCCGAAGACAGAGACGAGGGCGTCGAAGAAGGCAACGTGGGGGGGTCAGTGAGGTACAGCAACGATTAGTCGGGGGGTAGGTTATCAAAAATATTTGATATTCCTGCTATGGGTCACCCTAAGTTAACTTACGGGGACTTATGGCCAAAGGTGATATGGTGCGCGAGAAAAGTTCGCGCCTAATAAATCACCTTTTTTTACACTCAAGGTGACTCTTAAAGAGATCAACGAACACGTCCCACTCCATTACTACAAGGGGGTCTTGAAAGTCTCGTTTGAGGAACAGGCATTGGTTGCCGCTTAACCACTTCTCAATCTGCACAAACCCACCACCACCTTTTCGCGCTTTAACTTCACAGTCCCATTCTCTATCGGGACCAATTTTAATATCAGAGTTCAGGCTACCTCCAATGGCTCCGCTCATTGGCACTCGCCATGCAGGGATGCCATCCTTCTCCAGCTTCTTTACTAACTCTCGCTCGACTCGTGTGCCTTTTGTTTTTGATGATCTACCTCCAGCCATTGTATCTCCTTATAAAAAGGAGGGGCATCAGTCCTGCTCCCACAAGCCGAATGCCTCCCCGTGACACTCAGCATACCACAATCTCCCGTTGTGGTCAGTTAACAGGGTATGACGGTATTTCCGTCCCTGACGCCCCTCTTCTACCTGTTAGCAAATTCAGCTCGTTCGGGGACCCAGCGTAATGGCACGTCGTTAGTCGGACCGAACCTGCATTTCTCTACGATCAGTTCTACGTGAGTTTCAATATCGTTTTGCCCCTTCCAGTTTTTCTTTAGATGAGTATAAAACCCGGGTCTGTATAGGAGCATAACAGAGTCAGCATCCTGTTCAATGCCTCCCGATCCACGGCAGTCAGCCAGCTGAGGCTTCTTGTCATTGCGGCTCTCAACGGTGCGGTTAAGTTGTGACAGTACAATCAACGGCTGGTCGAAGAGTTTTGTAAACCCCTTAAGACCTTTGCTTATGCTGTTAACCTGTTCATTCTCATTGACACCTGCGCCATTCATCAATTGCAGGTAGTCTACGATCCACAGCTTGATGCCGTGTGCTCGTTCCATCTTCATCATCCGCGCTCTCATCTGGGGGATAGTTAGCCCAGATGAATCGTCAATATAGAATGGCCAATCTTCTACTGTGGCAAGGGCACCGTCTACCAAGGCAAGTTCGTCCACTGTCAGCATGCCTCGACGCAGACGAGTGACGCTAATCCCTGCCTGTATACACACCAATCTCTGGAGCAATTGTTGTGCGCTCATTTCCAACGAGAAGAATGCACACGGTTGCTTCTCATAATCAACGCACGTCTTGGCTATCTGGAGGGCCAGTGTGGTCTTGCCGATGCTTGGCCGTGCTCCTAATACAGTTAGTTCGGAGCCACAAAGACCATTTAAGGTGGCATTGAGAGCGTCAAACCCTGTATCAAGACCTGCGTAAGGACGAGTAAGTGATTGTGCGGTGCTTAACTCCTTGCGAAAATCGTCAGTAATGGACGCAATCGAGGTGAACCCATCCGGTTGACGCTGTCGTGCGAGTTCTTGTAAGCTGGATGTGAGGTGTTCGTTGAGGTCTGTCGCTGAAGCAGTGGCATCATCGCACTTCTTGACGAGGTCTGCGCCCATGTCCCTTAGCGAACGTCGATCAGATTCTTCAAGGATGCGATCTATATATTGGGGGACAGCCGCAGGGGGTGCATAGTTACTGGCGATCTCAGCCAAGTATAAGATGCCTCCTGTTTCCTCAGCCTTGCCTTCCGCGATTATATAATCTACGAACAAAGGCTGATCGAAAGGTCGCTTCATCTCCCGCATGGCGGACCAGATAGCAGCGTGCCGCGAGTCATAGAAGTCACGCTCGGTTACCTGAGCTTGCCATTCATCAAGTCTCCCGGTTTGTGCAAACGCGGCTCCCAATAGCCCTTTTTCCAGTGATACTATGTCACTGGGTGATCCATTACTCGGTGCTCTCCTCGCCATTTTCGCTCTCCCGTTTGCATGCACCTGTAAGGAACGCCTCGAAAGAGGAGTTAATCTCAGGCTTATGCCAGTATATATTTTCGGCTACGCGCAGTGGTATCTCGTAGCCGTATGTGTTTGCCAATTTCTGGAAGAACTTAAAGGGAGGCGTGGTCCCTTCCCGAAAGTCCTTTGTCCAGAGGGACATTAGTGATATGTAATTTTGTTGTAGGTGTATGGTGATCTCTTCTGCTATTGGCCTCGTGAACAGGGGGAGTTGATTCACGAGTGGTGTCTAACGTGTAAAACGTGACCGCAGTGCTGGCAACGCATGCGCTCACCGGAATGATGACTGGTGTCTATTTCTTTATGGCACATCCTGCATGGTTCTAACGTCCCACTCTCGTAGTCTCCGTATGCAATCATCTCATCTTGTATCTCACGCCGCCGTGCCGTGAGCGCATAGAAGTCACTGATGTGGGAGTATACTCTATCCCATTGTGACCTGTCTGGTAGCTCTTCTCGTAAGATAAAATCTAATGCTTGTGATGCTCTCATAGGGAGGGAGTAGGGGGAGGAAGGTCCACAGGAGTCAACCGCACGGATGGCGTCCGGGAATAGCGGCTGAGTAAGCCTCCCTCCCCCTTGTCATGTCAATCTGATGTTGCGTGTCTTACCACGCTCTCTTGTAATGTAACCAAGCTCTTCAAGGCGCATAAGGCGTCTCCTGACCGCCCCTGCTGTAATACCTAACTCTTTGGCGAGTTCTCGGAGGGATGGACATCGTCCCCCCGATAGCCTGTGCTCGACAATCTGATAGGTCAATTGCAACTTTCCAGTGAGCGCAAAGTCCAATGGGGTCCGTTTGCGGCGACCTCTCGGTACTCTGCGACCATGCCGTCGATCATCTTGGAGATGTGCTTGCATTGGTAATGTAATTGTCGCAGGGATTGATATCGATACCCTTGGCATGTGCATGTCCAGATGTCATCTCCCTGTGTGGCGTATGGATACCGTCTCACAATATACTCAGTGATGCCATCTGATGATAGCACTGTCCACTGCCGCCTCCTACTGAGGCTCAGACGAGATCGGGACATCTTCAGTCGCCCAGTCCGGTGCATCATCTTTCGGTTGTTCTTCGATGCCCTCTGGTAGTGGGAAATCGATCTGCTTGGCGTTGTCTGTTAGCGGTACTCTCACGCCCTTTCGATCTAATGCTATGACCAGCGTGGTAGCAGTAGCATGCAACACATCGTCAGACACCTTATCCTCACCGCCATAGAAGTTTGTCCAGATCGATTGGGCTCGCGTCAAGCATCTCTCGTATAGAGATTGCTGTTGTTCGAGGATATCCTCCCACTTCGGGCTGACCTCAACGCTGGGCGACGACGCAGACGTTGGCGCAGGGGCACTCTTAGTCTCCTTAGGTTGACTTGCCTCCGTCGCTGCGGGAGTTGCGGCAGGGATCGCCGCCTTGGAAACAGTCTTCGCGCCCGTCTCCACGCCATCGAGATTTACGGTACGCCTTTCGCGGTCCTTCACCCAGAATCCAGCCTCCGACGAGGCAACCTTGTGGGCCAACTCATACTCTGTGCGGTTAGCATCATTGGTTACTTTGCAGATCTCTACGACCGATCCTTTACCTGCTCCAAGGCCAATCAATTTATCCATGAGGAACGGTGTCATCCTGATGGACGCCTTGTCCTCGTCGTGATCGCCCTGTCTATCTGTCCATGTAGCGTGGACGTTAGCGGTGTATGATACGCCATATTCAGCATGCTCCCACCGCTTAACATCATCCCAGATAAACTCTATCGTGACTGGGATGTTGGTTGCCAATTTAAGATTTACGTATTCGTTCATAGTTGTTTCCTTTTGTTGTGGTCTGTCTCAGAATACTTTTTGGTCCCATCGCCTACTACTTGTGATTTCGTCCCTAACGAAACGTGGTCCCATGACAAGATCCTTTATGTGTCCCGTAACCTTGCTGGGAATGAACATGCGAGTGTCCCACCGATGTTGGCCGTGTCCCATCCGACTACGCCACATCGAGTCCAACTCATAGTCCCGTTGGTTCCGCAGGTTTGTCCCAAGTTATCGACAATCTCGGCGTCCCATCGGCAGATACATCATCGGCACCGTCATTGGATCGAGTTCGTAGTCCCATCTTTAACCGCTCGATGCAGGTGTCCCATGGGACAATGGGTATTGGTGTCGGCGAGAGGCTATATCGTTGGGTGCTCATGGATCTAACATCAGTCCAGATACAGTCCACGATTGGCACTCTCGACCTAACCACGTATTTTGCGCCGCCTTGCAGGCAACGCGAGTCCATGGGCTGGACTCATAACTATTTTTCAAGCGACTGTGTCCCCATTTTTGCTGACGCCTCCAACGCCAGATTCAAGATGTTAAGTGCCGCATTTTGATCTCTGTCATGTTCAGAACCGCACTTGGAACAGGTCCATTTGCGTGTCGATAAGTCTTGTTTCGGTCCGGTTAATTCCTTGCACTTGGAGCATTGTTGTGTTGTATACCGCTCATCCGCAGAGGCGATGACTTCAACACCGGCTCGGACGCCTTTCTGTGCGGCAAGGGAGCGCAGTGTGGCGATGCCACGGTCACGACCGCCTCGCCGCTTTGCCTTGATACCCTTGGGGCCAGCCTCTACCGCCTTGGTTTTGCCTTTGCGGAATTCTTTGCGGCCCTTCACCACTTTTGGTGGCTCCCAGTTGCCAATGGCCACGAGGCCATGGTTCACCAACTCCCGACTGATCTTATGGTGCATGTCCAGTCGTCTCCGTGCGATTGTTGCATGCAGGCGACGACGACGAGCGTTCAATTTCTTCCATCGATTGCTGGCCCGTTGGCCGGTCCTGCGATCCGGTCCCTGCATACCAGAGAGCTTCTGGGAGATGGCTTCCATCTTATCTTCGGCGGCATCGAGTGGACTCCAATCCCATGCACCATACTCTATCGATCCAGTGTCCCGATCTAATACTGCTGAGGTTAGTGCCGTGGCAGTACCGGGATCGAGACCAATCGCTTTGCGTGGGCATGATGGGACCAACTGATAGGTCTCGTCAGTCACCTCTAACGTCATTACGACCTGCCATTGACCGCCGCGCTCCATAACTGCGACCCGTTTTAGCTTATGGCCGTCTGGCAATGGACGATGCAAATTTATTTCGACTTCATCCATGCCTGTAGGGAGTCCCCGTATCTTTATTTTATTGCCAGTAAGGATGTCCTCGTTACGGAAGACCTGATATCCATAGGCATCCACTCTCCGCTTGTAATTGGGTTCTCCGGATGCTCCTATGCGGCGTTGATCTGGCGATGGATCACACGCCCGTTCAAAATTGGCCACCGTTCCACCAGAACATCCCGACACAGAGAATCGGATGCGAGATATCCCAAGGCGAGATCCGAAGGCTCTGTCCATGTGTATCTTGGCTTCGTATCCTGCATGGCGAGAGGCCGCTTGCAATAGCTTGAAATAGACAGGACGTTTTGGAGGCCGTGCTGGTCGGGTAGACTCAGGCTGTCTGAAGTGTGCGCGGAACTCAGTTAGCTCCGCACGGAGCAGTGCGTCACACTCTGCGGCCAACACCTTAAGGTCGCAGTGCCTCTTCTTAATATCAAATGTTTTTCCAAAGATAGTTTTGAGATCGTAGATCCTGCTCCACTTATCCTTTGGTATGTTTGGATAGGCGGCACCCACCTTCTCGATGGCGGTGCGTCTGTTTGGATTGGTGTTGTCTTTTTCGAGGCCCATGACCTCATGCAACACAGGCAAAGTCTTATAACACATAAGAGACCCCTTCAGCCGCTTGCGCGTAGAGACGGCGCGGTTGTATTGCAACCGACACTCCCTCATACGGCGCGTTAGATGCTTGCGCTGTGGGGCCGTTGGGAAGATACCATACTTATAGTTTAAGACGTTTGCCATTCGCACCTCCTGTGATTGCTGTCATTAAAAGTAATCATGCGAGCACCAATAGCAAGGGGGTAAATACAGATTCTGTACGGTAAGTTTACTTAGCTGACCTTGATGCAAGAATTCTTGCATAGGCGCAAAGTTATTTGCATTTTTGTTGTCATGTCCGAAACATATATGACAGTTTTTGGGGGGGCCGTGTCGGAAACTTCGTTTGTCCCCGACGAGGGCATGGAGTGGGATAGCTACGAACGAGCTTTTACTGCATTCCGTGAGATAAACAAGGTGGCTATGTGGGCATTGGGAGATCTGCTAAACTACGGTGAGCTTCATTTCTCTGATCGCTATACTCAGCTAATAGATGCCACTGACTATGACATCGACACACTGACGAGGGCCAAGCGTATAGCTCAGGTGTATCCGGTGGAGGATCGACGTGCGGCACTAACATGGGGTCATCATCGGGAGGTTGTAGATCTACCAAGGCCAAAGAGGATTGTGCTATTGGATCATGCAGAGAGGGAGCACCTGTCGGTGCATGCTCTCCGTGCCTTGCGTAGACAACTGCTGTCGAAGGGTAACAACCGACTCCCTGAGGATGTGGCCCAGATGCTAAAGGCCGCATCTCAGGAAGCCGCCAAGCTATTTGAAACTACCCTCGATGACGTGGACGTAGCGGAGTGGTCAAACTCCGTGACCGTCCTGCGGTCAGATCGATGGGTGCGATGCGCGGTAACGGTGCGCTTTGAGGATCAGTATTCTGCGGTCGAGCTTCCTGCCGAAGTACTCGACGGGCAAGTAGCAGGATCACCGCCACAAGAAGCAGATCAATAATCATGTAGGATCTCCCTCATCACATCGGTTACGACGAGGGTTGTTTCGACCTTCCGACCCTCGGCAAAATGCCTGTAGATGACGTGGATCTCATTGTTGTCTTCGTCCCCTACATCTATCAACCACGGCTCTTCATTCTTCATCAAGTCAACAATCATCATCCATCTATCCACCGTAGGTTGATCTGCGGATAGTATGCTACTTACCTGTTCCTTCTCCATCGGCACCTCCTTCTTTTTGAATTCGCCGCGTCATTGGCAGGGCTACCTGTTGCATGAAGTCATCCCAGTGAGCTTGGAACCCTGCTTCCAGCACCGTTCTCCATGCGGCTGAAAACTCTTCTTCGGTTCCATCGGGATTGTTAGCTATCTCTGCCATGGCAATCATGGCCCTTAGTGTTCGCTTGTCTTTACCTTCCGGTTCAACCTGACTGTCCACAAGAACCTCTACTTCATCAGCCGAAGTGATAGCTGTGTCTGCACCGCGAAGGTAAAACCCTTCGGCAATTGACCGCGTCTGCCGAAGGATCTCTAAGTTGTCTGACAGGTCCTTATCAGGCATTGGCTGGGTGAATCCTGTGCATGATTTCCATTACGCTTTCCTCCACATACACAGGCTGAACCTTCCGCGTGTCCTTCTTGAGGTAAATCGTAGTAGGCAGATTGTCGTTTACTCCACTGGTGATCACTTGATCGATGGACGTTACCGATAGCAACATCGGCAACGAATCAATCGGGCCGTCCAGCATGTGTGTGGCGAGATCTACTTGGACTCCCGTGACGGTGATGTGACTTGGTTTATTCATAGGCTTTGCCTCCTAACTATGTGATAGACTGTTCTTTCGGAAACTCCATACTCTGTTGCCAGATGCTTACACTTCTCGCCCTTACTCTTACGCTGTTTCACCTCCTCTTCTGCTTCTGGTGTAAGTTTTCTCAGGGTTGGTAGTGGTCCTTTCTTGCGGCCCGTTGGGACATGGACACGATTGCACTTAGGTGGGTTCACATTGGGCCACAGACGCCCACGGCATATGTTCCCTATTGTTGCTACGTGTAGGTCAAAGTGCTTTGCTAAGTCTTTCATCATTGGTGGATCGTCCAGTTCCTTGATGGGTACAAGTCCATCGTAAGCCATTCTGATTTGCCTAACTTCCTTAGGTCCTATCTTGGAAAATCTTGGATACATTTGCCTACCTCCTCTCGGTTCATATTCCACAGCGCATTGATGATAGCCACAACTTCACCAAGGTGTACCCACCCTTGCACTTCATTGCTCCCTTCCTTGAGCATGGTTGCATCAGGAAACAGCTTCTTCCATATGGATGCAGTTATGAAATACTCCTTACCTCCATTGCCATCGATGATAGCCACCTCGGCTGTGTCACTCAGACAGGTGAATCGTGATGCCTTTAGCTTGTCGGTGATCCCAACTCTCATCCATTTATCGTCTTTGTTTTCACAGTAGTTCTCTGGTCCAAACTGAACCGATAAAATAATCCCACTGGGAAACGTCAATTGAAACCCGGTGCCATGCATTGTTGTAAATGCATACAGTTGTTCCCTCCCTCCCATGACGCGCATAACATTGAGTCTCTTCCACTCTTCTATGTAGGCAGGAGGGTGAGCAGATTCTTTTCCCATAGGCTATCCTCCTTTCTTTAATTTGGATTGATGCCATCTGTCAGGGGGCCGACAGGATCGCAGGGTTCAAAGGTTATTTTCCATAGGCCAGAGTCAGGACAAAACCTTGTGTCTCTCATGCACCCACGTAGAATCTCTGCAACCGTATTGAGGTCATCGTCTTCTGCAATTTGCACAACGTACGATACCGTGTCTCCTTTTTTCACAGCGGCACACCTCCCTTTGGTGTATGTTGTCGCTTCCGTATATCGTTGAGGACTTTGACCACCTTCTTACTTGCCCTGCCAGAACGACGATTGATCTCGTCTTCTGCCGCCAGCTTTGCGTTGTATCCTCTATCGCTTTCAATGGCAAGGCGTCTTTCAATCTCCTCCTCTTCATGTTGGTATGACATCCACTCGTCATAAAGTGGATTGGAAATGGTTTGTGTTCGGCGAGAATCATATCGGTCCCAGTACAGGTGATACCCACAGTCACATCGATAGTGAGCACCGATACAGTAGAAGGTGCGAGGGAAGGTCAGGCGCAAGGCCATGACCTCTTCCCTCAGCATTGCCTCGTTGCATATTCGACAGATCATAGATCGTCTCTGTCGATGTCAACTACTCGCGCCCATGATGGAACCTCCCAGCTTTCCCTCTGGTTTGCTGACATGCCAATCCGCGCAATCAGCACCGCCATGCCTCCCTTAGGCTTTCTCTCAGGCCATGGGGTAAAGCCGTCTGTTACTACGATCACTACGTCAGGCCGTGGCTTCATCGTCTCAGCGGCATGTATGCCTGCGCTCATGTCGGTACCACCACCGCCACTTGTGACCACGTCCTTTGCGCTCTTGATCTTCTGGACGTCAGCGGCCACAGTATCAACGGCGAACACTGGCACCTGAGACTTACCGGAACCCTTGAGGATGCCGTCGATCTCGCTCACTGCTACATCCAGTATGCGATCACCGGATGATGTGCGCGACCCCATGCTTGCGCTGGTGTCTACTGCTACCACGATCTCAGGATCGTATTCGATCATGGCAGGGACTACGTAGTTGCGCCCGTCCTGCCTTCGGGATGGCTTGTTGTAGGTGTAGTCACTCTTGCCCCTCTTGGCTTGCACCGCCCTGCGTATCTGGGCGGCAAGTTCTTTGCGCCAATCTATTTTGGGGTTGAGGGTGTTGTGCGCCCAGTCACCAAGGTGCCCATGCTCAGTACCGGCAGGGGATTCTGCGACATCGTGCGCGATCTCGTTTATTAATCTTTCCTCTCTTTCTTTGTCGATGCCTTCTCTTGCATCGTCCTTTGGCAGTTCGTAGTCTTCCTCGATTCCGGTAACGCCTGACCCCTCAGAGGAACCCTCGGTGCCCTTAGAATTCCCATCGGGTGACTCGTCGTTACTTTCACCTTCGTCTCCACCCTCGCTTTCACCCTCGTCTTCACCCTCGTCGTCACCTTTACCCTCACCTTCATCTTCTTCTTCTTCGGGATCTGGTGGTGACTTGAGCAGTTCGTTGTAGTACCACTCTGCCGATTTGCCTTCGGGCATTATGCTCCCATCGGCCATAGTGTAATGCTCTGGTAGGCAAGACGTCTTCCAGCCCTGCGGTGGTGGTGCGTATCCTTCTTTCTTTAGTTGTTGATTGATCTCGATATCTGCGGCGATGTTCCATGTCTTTCTGTTCTCCGCAGATATGCCTATCGCCTTGGCCCTATCGCCGTGCTTGCTGATGAGATGCCTTAGCTCGTGCACCGTCAGCATGGCCAGTGATTCAACGCTCCAGTTCTTTACGCCTTCTTCGTTGACATACATCCTCCAGCTATAATCAACGCCAGCTATCGGAACTTCCGTACTGCTGATGGGGATCAGGGAAAAGATTCCCTTGCTGAAGTAGGGGCAGAGGCCATTATCTGGGTTAGTTAGAATAACCTTTGCGGCGGCAAACTTGATACTGAATTGTCCGTTCATGTTATCCCCTCCCTTGTTTTTTACTGCCGTAAATTCCAGCAACTTCCAGAATCTCGATGAATGTAGGCAACTGCGTTTGGGGCAAAGGAAGAACACGTCCTTCGTTTTTTTCCGTGTCGAGGAATGCCTGAGCTAATGTCCTCGCTTGCACCACTGCAACATCAGTCGCTTCCTGCTTGGTTGCCTCGACCATAACATCCCACGCCTTAATCCAGCGTTCATCGGTCAAGTTCCGAAGGGCGGCGGCGGTTACGCCACCCAGCAAGGCGAACCTTTGGTCGCCTCTCTCAGGCAACTTGAGGTCCTCTATCGGGCTGTCCAGAATCTCGTCCGGATCTTGGAGGTCAGAGTTCTCGATGTAGCTGAGAGCTTCATAGCCAGCCCCCTTACCTACCGCTCCAGCCAGCAATTCACCCCTGACGTTCTCACCAACACCGTAAGCTTTGGCGGCGGCGAGTAGGTCAGCGGCCATGTCCCACGTCCTACGTGAGGGCCACGGCTTACCTTGTTCTGAGTCCTCTTCGGGCATGTCGTGCAGAAGTTCCGGCTTGCTCTTCAGAAAACCAACGAGCAACGCCCTGACCTCTGGAACGTATGACTTCCAGCTATCTGGAAGGAGCTTAACCTCTGGATCGGGGAATCCAGACATGAATCCAGACGACCAAGAGTCAAAGTCGATCTCAAAGTCGTAATGCCAAAAGCGGTTGCTTGCGGCGGCGGTGAGGTCAAAGTTGCCAGCCACGTTGGTGTTGTTGGCGGCGGCTACAATCCGCACGTCATCGGGCAACTGAATGTCTCCTACCTTGCGCTCGTTGATAAGCTTTAAGGCGGCACCCTGAGTACTGGGAGTAGCCGTCAACAGTTCATCGCAGAAGACAAACCCTTCGCCCAATTCGGCAAGGATCTTTGCGTAATTTGGTAGCGCACGGTGCTGAATGGTGTTGCCGCTCTCGTCCTTGGCCATCCAAGGTATGCCGCCAATGTCGCTTGGGTCATAGTGTGAGAGCACAAGGTCCGGTGCGTAGTGGTGCAACGGGGTGTCAGCAGGTATACGTCCTGCCTCGATTGCTTCAGCGTGGAAGAAGCGAGCTACGCTGTAGAAGCTTTGCGTCTTGCCAGTACCGGGATCTGCCAACCATAGTGACGGCCATCCAGACTGCATCGCGATGATAGGTGCCTGAGTTAGAAAGTGTTCTTTTGCCATGTTAAATCTCCTGTAGATTGTGCTACATAAAGTGAGACTGCAATGATAGGGTTGTTCTTACTTCACGTCAACAGATTGCATCTTCATTCATACTTGGCAACGCCGTGAGCTTCCGAAACTTTGACCTGTATATCTTCCGCTTCACCTTGTGTGATGTTCTCCTTAATCACCTGAGGGTTACTTGGGCTTGCGTCATCAACAAAATTCTTGGCCTCTCTAAGACCTAAGCCGGTAATCCTGCGAATGACTTTGATCAGTTGTATTTTTCTGTCGCTTGAATGAATCAACGACACGGTGCATCGTGCCCCAAAGCCGCCCAAAATTTGCAGGGCCTGAAGGGCGTGTTGTTCTGAGATCCAGTCTCGTGCTTCTTCCAGACCTCCCACAGATACGGCAGACCGAAAGCCACTGTGCTTGGCGTGTTTTTTCACCTTGGGCTTTCCGTCCTCGTCTGATGCATGCGGTCGGTATTCAACTTTTCGACCAGACATGAACCCTGTGTTCCGCTGGTAGTCACCCCAGCTATCGAACCTATCCTCCTCTCCGGTGTGTAGTCTGGAGTGATCTCCTCTATACTTTGCCCCGTCAACGAGAAGGGGGAAAATTTCCCACCTCCTCTTTGCGGTTTTGTGCACAACGTATGAGGTCGCACTTGAGAAGTGAACTGCAATGTATTGTCCCTCAGAAATTTTGTGGAACTGAATTCCTGCCCTTTTGATAGGCAAGTTACACCTCCTTCACCTGAGTTATTTGAGTACTTTTTTGTCCCTTATAAAAGCTTTGCTTCTGGACAACGGCGGTAATTTTTAATCGCAACAGGCCACCCTGCATATGAGCACCGTTTACGTTTTTTTCTTGCAACGGCCTAAGATCGGGTTGATTAGCGGCCCAATTGGCAACCACTGGGTCAGCATCTTTTGCGAACCATACGAGGTCTCTGTTCTGGTCGTCTTTGAACTTGACCAGCCAGTACCAAGAGTGGCCAAACTTGGAGCGCATGCGCCGTATCTCTCGCAGGACAACGGAGTCGTTGATAACATCGCCCACGGCACCGGCAAACTCGACACTACGCGGTGGAAGCTCCCACGACTGACGTTGAGGGTTGACCGCTTTGTGATGATACACCACGGCCCTTGCGGCCTCTGCTACCAGACGTTGAGGTATGAGGTCATACTTGGTAGCGACAACCATATTGTGCTGTTCGTCGCTCAGGTCTGAACGATGGGCCACAGACTCTCTTACCCACCGGATAACTGCTTTTGCTCTCTCCGAACTAAACGAAGGGTCAGAGCCGGTGTTGTACGCCTTGTAGTAAACCTGATTGACAACTTCGCGTATCGGTTGCTCTGCCCAATATTGATTCTCGCGCTTGTCGATCACCAGATCTATAAGCTTTTCCAGCACGATGCTTTGCGCCATATTGCGAGGGTCAAGGTGCTGTCCCTCAGAAGCTTCTTTAGCAACCTTTTTCAGTTTGACAATCTCGTTCGTGAACCTTGCAAACTGGTCACCTTTGACGTTGTAGTCCTGCATGCAGGTGCTACCTACGCGAGTCTCTCGCCCGTCTTTGTCGCGCAGTAAGAAAACACTCTTGCGTTTGCGATTGTGACCGCAATGATCACAAGCACGAGCAACAACAGGGTCACGATACCTGCGCTCTATGTCACTGTCGGTGGTCTCAGCATGCTCTATGACCACGTTCTCTGCGCCGTCTTCACCTACGAGAATATCCAGACGGGCAACAAATTCTTGGCCGTCGAGAGAGATGATATCACCCACTATCTCGACGTTGTGTACGATCACCGCCTGCTCCTGAAGCAGTGCAAGCATTTGTTGCTTTGCGTCTCTCTGGTGATCGATCAATTTTATCTCTGGGAATCCATGCCGTTGATGTCGTCTGTTGATCCTGTCAACGTGCTGTTGCAACAGCGGAATGTTTTCCTCTGGAATCTGAAACTGTACCATAGCATATCCTCCTGCGGATATTGAGTTCGCACCGGTCAACGGGACCTTCCACTTTTTCCCGATGCAATTGTCCCCAACTATGGGCGGTTGCCCATAGTCACAAAGTCGTCTCCTACGAAATTAGCGAGTCGAAAAATTCGCTTGCGGCTTCAAGATCTTCATCGTCGATCTCGTCTACCTCATTGAGATGCACTATGTCGAGAGAGTTGAACCAATCGTCAATGAGGTCTTGCTCTATCAAGACCAACTCTGCATGGCGTAGGGAAGAGTTGAAACGTAAACCTTCTTGGTCGTGCATACTGCGTCTGAAGCTTGCCATTGTGGATCTCCTGTAGATTGTCCTGAGCGGACACCAACAACACGGGATTGTGTTGTTCCCCCTCTTACGGGGGCTGTAGATAGTGCGTAGGGAGGGACTCAATGTCCCCCCCGTCTACGCGCATGAATCACTCAGCTATTTTTGCAATCTCACGACTGACACGTTGTGCTATCCTTGCCAAATTTTGGGAGTGTGCTTCTGCGAGAATTTCTTTTGCCGCGTCGATTGCTTCCCCCAGTATTCGGTAGGTCTTGTAGGGTTTCCGTTCGGTGAGTTTGCGGAATCGTTTGTCGCTGACATATTCAAGGTGCCAGCGGCCATCGTCAGCGTGTGCAATGACGTCAACCATTGCGTATCCCAACTTGAATTCTGCGTGGTGATTTTCGACCACCCACCGGCTCTGTATCTCTACCTCAATGCGCTCTTTGAATGTCGGACGTAACACGTTCATCTTTGCCATTGTAACTTCTCCTATGGAATTTGTGCGGTAGCGTATGGGGCCTTCCGTTCTTTGCTACCGCGTATGCCCCCGGCCCTCAGGCCACAGAACCATCGGCCTTCCACACTGTCAACTCGGCAACACACAATGCAGGATGTTCTCCGCGTGTCCCATGTGGAAGACCTGCCTACATACGACATCACCACGCGAAGGTCCGAAACTCCGCAATGTGTCATGGTGTGGTTGTGGCTACGTGTGAATGTAGGACTGGCTTTTGGGGTGTTCTCATAGGCTACCGCGAGGCATGCGTCACAACCTCCCGACCTATCCGCAAACACTGACTACTCATTCACAAAGTAGAGCGCGGAGGTCCGATACTCCGCTGATAGCCTACGTCTTGGGATTCGCTCTTTACCCTGCAATTTCTTTGCAGGAAGCTTGACGGGGACCGTACCCGTCATCGTAACGAACTGAGTTTGGTTCAGCTTCCAGCAGGGGGTTAACTCTGCAAGACTTTTGTCAGTGATGCTTGCCTTTGGGCTGTCCGCTCTCGTAGGTGACAGGAGGTCTGTAGCTCCTGCGTATACGACCTTGTTTTCCCTGTTCCCTCTGGAGGACCGAAACTCCAATTGGACATCGTCTGTCCCACGGTCTCGGAAGGCCTGAAGCTTCCGCGTGTGCGTCCGTTAATTCGACCGTGTCTTGGCTGTTCGAGGGTGAGCAGGTCGGGACCGAAACCGACCGTGTGACGTCTTGGTTGTTTCTGCTCGAGAATGCTAAGCCTGATGTAGTAGCTCCAGATCCTGCGGTGTCACTTAAACGACCCTACTCGTGCTGTAGGCCATCGTAAGGTTCTGGGTCAGCAGTAGGAGGTAATATCGGGCCCCCTGTGTTCGTTTCGTTTTGTTTTCCTGCTGGGAGTTATAGAATAGTATACTTCTTCAGTATCCGCAAGGGAAAACTGCATGTTTTTTTGAGAAAAGCTGTCTTGAGGCCCATTTACAGAGAGAAATAATTTTTCCTCCAACCCCTTTTTTGCTTGCAAATTGGTTGTAAATAGGTCTCGCGCCGTTTTAGACGGGGCATTGAGACGAGCAAAACGACCGGCAAATATGAGGTGGTTTATGGCGCGTTCTGGACGTCCGGCTCGTCAACGAAACGACCTCACCAAATGTCCCTCGCAGTCAGCCGGTTTCACTGGCCGTCGATGTCGCCGCCTTGCCCAATCACAAGGAGCCCTTAAAAATGTCCCTATAATGAATAGGGACTCTAAGGTAACTGAGCATACCCCAGCTACATGTCACAGAGATTAAGGGAGGAAAAACTGGAGGGTGCTGGAGCGGTAGAAGGAGAGGGCATGGTTTCTAAGGAATTACGCGGCGATCCTTGGGGGAATCCTCGTAAGCCCAAGGGATACAATAGGTTACGGAATCATTTGCGAAAGGGATACTCCCTATAATAGGTATTATGGTTAGTATCCATGCGTTTCTCTTGCGTTCCCTCACGAAAATCCCTCTCCGTGGCCTCAGAAGCCCTAAGTCGTTGGGGTGCAAGGGGTTGGGGCGGAACCCCCGGAAGCGGGTCCCCCCATTTCCATTAGATTGGCCCCCCTCAAATTGGTACCTAATTTTCGCCCCTTAATTTGCCTCACGAGGTAATATTCGTTAGTATTGATGAATTAACAGGAGGATGGCCTATGGCTAAGAAGAGTACGGTGTCACTACCTGCTCCTCTGGAAAAGATCCAGAGGAAATGGGGTACTGTTAATGAGGATAGGGCAAAGGCGGTAGCAGTTGAGGAGGTGCTGTCGGCGTTTATAGATATGGATGAGTATTATCGGAGCAGGATAGATCGGTTGGATGAGCGTATTATAGAGATATCGGATAAGCTGGCTAAGGTTCCGGCTGTATGGACAGGAGATACGTCGAAGAATGAATGATCCGTATGGAGGAAGACCGCCTTTTGTGGCAGGGTCTGATACGAGCGAAGAAGCAGCTGATTCAGTGGAGCCTACTACGGAGTCTATGCGCCAGAAGGTGCTGGGGCTTATAAGGCAGGCAGGTCCTTATGGAGTTACGGACGACGAGGTAGAGGTTGCGCTTGATATGCGCCACCAGACAGCCAGTGCCAGACGGCGGGAGCTTGTGCTGTCGGGGCATGTCAGGGACACCGGTAAGCGGAGACCTACCCGCAGTGGACGATCAGCCACGATATGGCGTGAGAGCGTAAAGGATGGAGGTGGATATGCCCAGACTGTTTTGTTATAACGCGAAAGTGAGCAGGGTGGTGGACGGGGATACGGTGGATGCTGATCTGGATCTGGGGTTTAAGGTCTTTACCAAACAGCGGATCAGGCTGTATGGGATTAATGCTCCAGAGTCGAGGACACGGGATCTTGATGAGAAGAAACGCGGTAAAGCCGCTACGGCACGAGCCAAAGAGCTGTTGCAGTATTCGGATTCGGAGTGTGTTATTGAGAGCCACGAATTCGGGAAATACGGTAGGGCTCTGGGGACTATATGGTTGCCGGACGAAAATATGGTTGATGCCCTGAGTCAGGAGGTGCGCTTGGGGCTGGATGAGCTGAGGAGGTTTTCAGACGGTGAGTATACGAGTTTGAATGAGGTACTGGTTAAGGAGGGTCACGCTGTAGAGTACTATGGGGGTACAAGGTAGTTGTTTTGTATGCCGAAGGTGAGATTCTGGAATAGGCGTACTTCGACTAAGCCCTGTGTCCCTGAGAATCACAGGAGTCGAAGTCGCCCGTATGCCGATGGAGCCGATCCCATCACAGGCCCGAACATCGGGGTATCAGCCCTGTCCGGTCGAGGAGCAACTGTAACCCACTCTGATCAGTGGATTATCCGGCGACCTCCTCAGATCTTGCGATCCACTTCCCGCCTCGCTGGTTTGGATAAGCCCCATAGTACCAGCACATCTCCGATTAACGCTATTGGCCTCTGGCTCCCACTAATCGGGAGTTCAAAGGTGGCAAAATCACTAAAGAAAGTCAAGGAAAAATGGTTAAAACATGGGGGCGGGTGCGCTGTCCGTCCTGTAGAGGGAACGATGCGATAGTTACATCTGCTTGGATGCGTAAGGACGGCGACGAAAGGGTGCGTCGAAGGCGGTGCCCTTCCTGTCAGCATGAATTCAAAACTATAGAGGTGAGAGATGAAGACGCTATACATAAATAGGTTTGCAAGTTCGGAGCATGGCACCCGTTCAACGGTTACTTATGAGGATAGTCTATGGCATGGTATTGAGCGTCCATGGCTGGATAATCTCCCCTATGAAAGCTGTATCCCTACGGGCACTTATACTCTTTTGCCATGGAATTCCCCGCGATACGGAGAAGTTTATATATTTGTAGGAGGCAGTGTAGGTCTCACTGAGGGCGATGGTGCTCGCTTTGCCTGTCTGATTCATCCGGCCAACTGGCCTCGTCAGTTACAGGGGTGTCTTGCGCTGGGGAAAAAGAGTAGCGAGTATTACGAGAAAGAAAAGTCAGCAGCCGTATGGAGTTCTAAGGATGCTTTAAGTGACTTTCGGGAGACTATGGGATACGAGCCCATGCAGGCAATCATACGCTGGGTGCTTCCATGAAGGCTGACACACCTGACATTACCGCCTATTTGAAGCCTGTGTGTGGCTGGAGTGCTGGCGTGCGCGACGTATTTGCCAAATACAATTTGACCTACGAAGACAAAGATATCATTAACGACCCCAACAACTATGCGGAGATGGTCCAGAAAAGCGGACAACCGTTATCCCCGTGCGTAATGGTTAATGGTGAAATGCTCGCCGATGTCAGCGGCGAAGAGGTTGAATCCTGGATGCTACAGAAGGGTGTAGTAGAGCCCGCCACCGTATAACTTCGGCAAGATTCTTGAGATACTGCAAAAAGACATGCCAGCAGATGATGCGGTGGAGTACTTTGAATACAACATTGCTGGACTGGGGGTGGAAAATGGCCCCATTTTCATATCGCCAGTAACGCTATGATCTGGTTGGAAACGGTTGACAATGAGTGGATAGCAGTAAAGGATGGGAAATTCGATGGCGAGAAACGGAAATTTAACGACAACGAAAAAGTCACACTTATCGAAGGCCAAGGCGGAGGCGTTCCTGTCGAAGCTGGGCGAAGTGATGGACGTGACAGCGACAGCCAAGATGATCGGCCTGAAGTCAGCTCGCGCCCTGTACGCGGAGAGGAAAGCAAACCCGGAGTTCGCCGAGCGGTGGAAAGAAATAGAGGACGCACGTCTCGACCAGCTCGAAGCACTCCAGTGGCAAGCGGCCCTCGAACACCGAGAGGATCGACGCTGGGTTCTGTCCCGCCGCAGACCGGGTCAGTGGAGCGAAAAACACACCGTGGGCGGCAAGGTAGAGGTAGAACACACGGTTAACATCAAAGAGCTGTCTACTGAAGACCTTCAAAGGATAGCATCACGGGCAGTGGAAGCTGAGTATAGCATTGAATAAGGTTACGCCTGAAGAAGCTGCGGCTGAGATTCTGCAAAGGCAAGACGCACAGGATCGCCTACTGCCGTTTGTCCAATACACTATGCCGGGATACCAGCCCGGTAAGCACCATACGCTTATAGCAGAAAAGCTTGAAGAGATAATACGGGGGGAATGTACGCGCTTGATTATCCAAGCACCCCCTCGTCACGGCAAAAGCCAGCTTGCTACCATCCATTTCCCTGCTTGGTATTTGGGTAAAAACCCCGGTAAACAGGTCATAACTGCCTGTCATAACACGGATTTAGCCCGTGTTTTCGGGCGTCAGGTGCGTAATCTAATCCGTACTGACCTATATAGAAACATATTCGATGTGGAACTGGCCCATGACGCCAAGGCTGCTAATTTTTGGAACACCTCTTCAGGGGGCATTTATTTTTCAGCGGGTGTAGGCAGTGGTATCGCAGGGCGCGGTGCCCACTTGCTGGTAATTGATGACCCGATAAGGACGAGACAAGATGCGGACTCCAAGTCATTGCGAGATCAATTGTGGGATTGGTATAGGTCTGATCTTTATACTCGTCGGATGCCCGACGCTGCCGTTGTTTTAATCGCCACCCGCTGGCATGACGACGATCTTACCGGACGATTACTACACGAACAGGAGCAAGGGACGGGTGATACGTGGGATGTTATTGATTTACCTGCACTGGCGATGGAAGATGATGCACTGGGACGCGAAGTAGGGGAACCATTGTGGCCTGAATGGTATCCATTGGAAATATTAAATCAGACCAAAAGAGTGACTATGGCTTCAGGGGGACCCCGAGAGTGGTCTGCCCTGTATCAACAACGACCCATTGTCGATGAAGGTGCCTACTTTAAGAAAGACTGGGTGCGCTACTACGACTATAGAGACCTTATGTCGAGGGTAGATCCACTTGGAAAACGTAAGTATTTACATATATATGGGGCGTCTGACTATGCCGTCAGTGGGGATGGAGGTGATTTCACCGTTCACATTGTCGGAGGGATTGACCCCAATGACGATCTCTACATCCTTGATGTATGGCGACAACAGGCAGATTCCGATGTCTGGGTGGAGTCTGTTCTTAATTTAATGCGTAAGTGGAAGCCCATGCAGTGGGCTGAAGAGGCGGGGCAGATTGAGAAATCTGTAGGACCCTTCCTTACAAAGCGCATGAGCGAGGAAAAAGTGTATTGCCGCAGGGAGCCTTACTCATCTGCCAATGACAAGCCGACTCGCGCCCGGGCCATTCAGGCTCGAATGAGCATGGGAAAAGTTTTCCTGCCAAAGGATGCGCCGTGGATAGATCAATTTTTATACGAGATATCACGGTTTCCTGCTGGATCTCACGACGATCAAGTGGATGCTTTATCTTTGCTTGGTCGCATCCTTGATAAAATGAGCACGGGGCAAAGCCCGGTTACCCCTCTTTCCGAAGATCTTGTTCCTACAACGTATGGGGAAATATTCAAGTATAATGTTCGTACGGACAAGCGGCGTCCACGCGGAGTAGGGCGAAGAACGGGGATTGTTATCGAAGAAAGAAAGTATGATATCATCGACCCTATGATACCCTCGGAAAACTAAGAGTGCCCTTCAAAGGGGATCAGTCAAATCTGACTGACTTTCCGTCAAATCTGACGGGCACTACACATGTGGAAAACTTTGTTGACAAATGGAGGTTTTCCACACTATCTTCTTGTTAGATCTCCCCTTACTCCCTTTGTATACATATGGCGGCTTATCCTACGGCGGGTAAAGACCGTGTTGCTTATTGGACGAGGCGCATCGATCACGTCGCACAGCGACTTAAGCCGGTGTTTGATGCGTCTAACGTCCTTGTTAAGCAATACTATAACGAGTCAACGACCCAGCGTGAAGACGAAAATTCGTTAGACGGGGAAGCGCACACCTCTCGCATTAAGGCTAATCTGATCTTTGGATGGATTGATCAGAGCATAGCAAACCTCCTCGAACGCAACCCACATTTTACAACTGCTCCACTGAACCCAGAGTCGGTAGAAGGGTCTCGTGTAGTCAGTGCGATTTCCAATTACTGGTACCGGGAGACAGAGCAGCTTCGTCAAGACGAGCGAGTATTGCTTGATGCTTTCCTGCGTCCTTATGGAGTTAAAAAGCTGGGCTGGACTACGGATGTTGATCAGCGAGTGTTTGATATTATCAATGAGCCGCAGTTTGATTTTGGAGATGATCTTGAGCAAGACATCCTTACTCTTCTTACGGGCCAACAAACCCGGGTGTCTAAAGATCAGAATCACGAACTCCACATAGAAGCCAAGTCAAATTTATTACAGAATCGTGATGCGGAGATGCTTGAAGAGGTGGTGGTAATTATTGAAGAAAACCTCGCCGCTCACAAAAAGATGTTGGACCGTCCGCAACCAGATGTGCACACGGGAATTCAGTGGGAAGCTCCTTTTGGACAACGCTGGAGACCGGATCACTTTTTCTTAGACCCTCTTGCTCAAGACGGTCTTAAGGATGCACAGTGGATTGCCTTTAAGTCTATGCGGCGCATAGAAGACGTAAAGAGTAATCCCAATTACAAAAACACTAATGGCTTAGAAGCTTCTACCCGTCCTGAGGATGCGCCTTCGTTTAATGCACGAGACGGGGTTGATGAAGACGATTTTGGGTTGGTTACCATATACGAGGTGTGGGCAAGGGACTTTCCCATGTCGGGAGGCCGGAGACGTAACCACCTTTTTGTGTTTGCCGAAGGCCATGATAAGCCCCTGCGTGAAGACGATGAGTGGCCTTACACTACTATAGAAGACTTCCCTGCCGAAGTTATTTCTCTTACTGCTGGGCCAAATGAGTGGTACACCAAGCCGGTACTGACAATGGCAGGGGGAGACAATATTCAGGCGTTGACCAACGAAATACTGGACTCGGTCTTGTATGTTGTCAGGAAAATGAAGAATGTAATCTTATACGATCCCGATGTAGTAGAGTCGGACACGATAGACAATATTCTTATGTCCCCTGATATGTCGGTGCATCCGGTCCGTGGACTTTCTAATTCAGCCAATCCGGCAGTTCAAGTTGTTAACTTTGGAAGAGTCCCGAGTGACAGGGGCAATTTGCTGAATCTGATTCAAGGCTTGTTTGATCGCGCCGCAGGTACTCCCCAACCCGTGGCGGTGTCAATGGATACGGCAACAGAAGCTTCTATCCACGAAAAAAGAACCTCGGCGCGAGAAGCGCGGCGTGGAAATTTAATGGCTGAGTTCCAGACGAGAACGGCAAGGAAGTTCTGGCAGATGACCACGCAGTTCCGCCCGGAGAGGATGTTTATGATTCATCCGCAAGCGGAGGAATGGGCGACGGTCACACCTGAAATAGCCATGGGAGAGTATCGGTTTACTATAGATATAGGCTCTCAGGCCCAGTCGGTTGCTCTGGAAAGGAAGCAATGGCAGGATCTTCTTAATCTATTCAGCGGTTTGGCCGGACTGTTTCAGCAGCTATATGGACCGGAAGCAATGCCCAATCTTCAGAAATTGGCAGAACGCTTGTTGGTGCGTGGGTACAATGAGATGTCACCTGAGGAGATTCTTCCTGCTTTGGCAAATGTGCAAGGACAGGATACTAATACAATAGAAACGCAGGCTGCTATACAGCAAATGCTGGCAGGGACTCCCGGGGAGGCTCCGACTGAAGGGCCAACCGCAGGAGGCCCTCCTACTGAAACGGAAACAGGTGCACGGGCGGGAGCGGCTATGCCGCGTCAGTTTAGAGAACCTGCTCCGTCAGGTGCCCGACAGGAGGGTCAGGCTCAGGGACCATGATCGAAGAACTGTTTGGTCCCGGTAAGACGACCACTCGTGACAAGGTCATGGGGAAAAAGAAGAAAAAAGGCAAGAAACTGCCGGATAGTCCGGCACTGATGATTATTATGCTGGGAGACAAAAAGCACTCTAAGGGTGACAAGCATGGCAAACGGACTGATTAAAACAAGACAAAGGACCGATAAGGATTTTAGGCCGGGCTCCTTGAGGCACGATTCAAGGAAGGGGCCAAAAAGGAGGTATACTGAGGAGACTATTGACGCAACAGAAACGGCCAAGGCAGTTGCCCGAAGGCTTAAAGGTGGGGCAGAGGAGGCAGGTCGGAGGGTGGAAGGCAAGGTGGCAGATGTTGAAAAAAAGCTCCAAGCGGGTACCGCAAGAATTGGCGAGGCGGCTGAACATCTAAAGGGTAAGGTCTCTAAGACGGCTAAGAGGGCGGGTAAGTACCTGAAAGAGGGAGGAACTCCTACAGGGGAGATGAATACGGCTGCAATCCGCAGGGAGATTGAAAGATTAGAAAAGGAATATGATCCGAAGAAGGCCGAGCGATTTGGAGGAAAGCCCGGAAGCCGTAAATCCCGTCAGCGATCTTCTCATCGTGCCAAGCAGCGGCGACTCGAACGTCTGAGCGCAGTCTTAGTTGACCGAGAAGAACAAGAGGCAGGCTTTGATGAAGGAGTTGGAAAGCTTGCAGCTGAAGAAGAAGCAAGGTGGGCCAAGGAACAGGCGGGAAGGAAAGCGCAAGGGATTAACCTGAAAAGTGGCTCCAGAAGGCCACCTTCAAATATTCACACAACGGCCAGAGATCCCTTGCCTGATGATGATTCTCCTGAAGCCTTGATGGAAACAGACATTACATCTCCCGTTACACGGCGTGATCCAACGGTAACACCTGCTACACAGCAGGCAATTACCGGAGGGGGAGGGGCTCCTGTTACGGCGAGAGCCGACGCGACGCAAGTATCGAGTTCGCCAAATGTACTTCCCCCGGGTGCCAGACCTCCCGCTGAAGATCCCAACAGACAACGAAGCGTATTTGAGGGGCCATCAGGCCCGGCGACATCGCCGCCAGCTTTAGGTCAGGTCGTAAATGGCCAGATGGAAGCCAGTCCAAGGCAAGTTACTACATCTCCAGAGAGTGCGGCTCCCGTCGCAGGCGCAGACCCAGCTCCCGACTCCACGGTCGCCAGTAGGACTGAGCCTACCTCTGACATGGTCAGGGCGTCTGCTCAAAGGGTGTCAGAGACTCCTAACCTTGCAGACCAGATGACAAGGCTAAGGGGCGGAAGCGTTCCCGATGAGGGGCCTGATGAGATCACACGTCGGTTTGGCGAAGGAGAAGCACTGACAGTAGACGACGGCTTAGGAGATCATGTAAATAATGCCCGGGGAACAATAGATCGAATAGATGAAATAGAAGAGCAAAAGGACCTTACTACAGACGAGAGAATTTCGGCAGTCCTTGACGGACGCTCTGGTGCCAGAGAATTTAACGGTATGAGAAATGGGAAACCCATTTCTTATACCATTGAGGTGGACAGCGATGGCAAGGTCAGGGCTACCGGGATTGCAAAAAAGAATGTATTAAAGCAGATGCGTAAGGACTCCGAAAGCCTGCTTAATATTGCATTGGGCACTGATGCTGGTCGCAGCGAGGATTCTTCTTTCTGGGACAGGTTTAGAGAGGAACAAGCAGATCCGGCTAATTGGCCGGGGAGCTATGCCATTCCGGCTGAATATAGATCTCCAGAAGCGAGAGTTGATATGCTGGGAGATCAGTTAGTGGGGGCAACGAGCCTCGTGGGCGCAGGTCAAGCCGCAAGGCTTGCCGGACCAGCAGGTAGGGCAATAGAGAGCGGAGCAAGGAGAGTCGCTCCGAATGTTGTTGCAAATATTGGAAGACGGACTGGCCTTGGAGTTAATCCACTATTAAAAGCAGCCAAGGGTTATTTTGGGAGGTAAGTCATGCCACAGGTAGGCGGTAAGCGTTTTTCTTACGATAAAGCAGGGTATGCAGCGGCCCAAAAAGAGGCCGCTAAAACAGGTAAGCCACTGAAGAAAAAGAAAATAAGCCCTGCTAAAAAAGCGGCTTACGAAAGAATGATGGGTAATTAGAATGGCCGATTACGAAAAGTTCGTCAATCCTTCAGGTGGCGAAGTTCCCGATTGGGCAAAGGGAAAGGTTCCCAAGGGCTTTGTTGTTGGAAAAGCCAAGATGGCAGACTGGGCCAGAACTTCTGAGGAGATGAAAAAGAAAAGCCGTAAATGGCAAAATGAGGTTGGACGTGCGGTTGATAGAGCAGAGAAAGATGCTTTTGATCAGGTTCGGAAGTCTCGAAGTAAGCAGCATCCAGTAGGGCCACATGATCCTAAGAAGCTATTGGAAGAAGGAAAGCGACAGAAGAGGCGTTTGAAGAGGACGGGCCATCATTCGCCAAGATTAAAAAATGGCTATACATGGGAAGCATATCGAAGTGACGATGGTGTGGCTTCTGTGCTAATAGACACAACAAGCCTATTATCCCCTAAAGGCCAGTGGCGAATACATAAGAAAAAGGGCAAGTAAGATGGCTAAAAAAAAGAGTAGATTCAAGCAGTTTGCCAAGGGTGCCGCTCTTGGGGCGGCGGAGCAAAGTGCTGAAGAGATTGAACAGCTTATGAATGCACTTAAGGGAAAGAAAAAGAAAAATGGTGGGGGTGGGGGACTGGCAGACCCGGGAAGTCTCACGCAATTTTTGCCATTTTTAGCCGGGTCTGACCCCGCGATGAAGGAAAATGTTAAGCTTGTTGGGGAGTCTCCCTCTGGATTGAATGTGTATCAGTTTACATACAAGCCCGGCCTTGGCCCCGAAGGAGTCTATGAAGGCGTAATGTCCAATGAGATACCCTCCGAGGCAGTGTTAAAGGTTACCGGTGAATTCGATAGAGTTTTTTATAATAAAATCGACGTTGAATTTAAAAAGGTAAAAGAAAACTAATGGGATTTAAAGACTTTGCTCGGGGAGCAGCACTGGGGGGTGCTGAGCAAGTGGAGGAAGAGGCGAGGAAAAAGAAAAAGCGAATGGAAGAACTGGCTAAGTTAAAAAAGAAGAACGGGAAAAACGGGAAAAACGGGAAGAATGGTTTGCCGGACTCTGAAACCTTAGAAGACTATGTGGGCCTTCGTAATCAATTTACAAATGGCCCCCGCCACAGGCGTTACGGCCAAGGGATATAGTGCCTAATTACGATTACAGCTGTCCCAAGTGCTACGTCCAAGAAGAGCGTAGCGTCAAAGACAGGTTAGTGGCTCAATTCTGTCACTGTGGTGCAAAAATGAACAGGCAGTTTCCTGTCGAGGCGGCTAAGAATTTTCAGCCGTTTGAGGCGTATTACGACGAAGCACTGGACGTTGATATAACTGGTCGCGAAGACAAGCGGCATAAGATGGCGGCGATGGGGGTAATAGAAGCTGGTGATCCCGTTGGTGGGGCGCGAGAATTTGACAAGCATGCGCCCCATCACATTAAGCCCTTGCCTCCTCGTGGAGCAACGCTTAAAAGGAATGATGAGACACCTAAAGGTTGGCAAGTAGGAATTGAAAAGAATGGTAAGACTGTAGATGTTGTTAATACGAACGAACTACCTAACGCCTGAAATACGGCAAGTAGGAGAATTTTATGACAGAAATTACTCCCACGACCTCAGAAGTCGATCTGGACCATGATCGCCATGCGGACGAACCTGACCCTGACCCTTTTCGGGAGGTAATGGAAATGGAAGCAGAGGCAAATCGCGGTCAGCTTGAAACTCTGAGTGGGAATAATGCGGAAGGTATAGGACGGACTTCCGCTAATGGTACGTCTCAGAGCACCAACCAGTTGTCCGTACCGGATACATCTGGTGAGAGTGCCGGGAAACGACCGGGCATAGATACCGTCTTAACGGATGTTGAATCTCAAATAGGAGCAGGCCATGCGGATGTTATTCGTGGCGTGTTGACTGGTTTTCACCGAACGCAGGCGGAGTGGAAGAATCAGCAATCTGAGCTAAACAGCTCTCTTGAGGAGGTCAATGACCTCATCGATGAGCTGCAAACTCAGCGAGCTGAACGATCTCAACCTGCGCCAGATCCTAATGATCCCATAAATCAAGTAACACCAGAGCAATGGGCGTTGTTTAACAGGATGCTGGAGTCGCAGGGCATTCCCACAAGGGATGAACTCTCACAACAGCAGACAGTAGACTCTCAAAGAGGGTTTATACAAGACGACATTTCTCAGGGGATCGAGCAATTCGGAGACGACTTCGGGCATATAAATGAAGAAGGTAAATTCATTTATTCCGAAGAAGTGCAAGATGCCACGCAGGCAGAGTTCGACCGCCTGTACGACCCAGAGCGTGGGCCTACTGCCCGGGACCTCTTCTTTCTCGCAAGGCGAGATGAGTTATTGAAGGAGGCCGAGCAAAAAGGTTACGATACCGGGGTTGGCGAAGCAACAAATGGGCAGAGTGCACGAACCCGAAATGCTATGCGAGCTACTGTAGAGCGCAATTCGGCGTCAGGAGGGGAAATGGCCCCTCGTGTTTATGACGCAGAAAGGGACAAAACTCAAAGTGGAGCAATCGACTTTGATAAGGTGATAGCCAGAGCTTCAGCTGCGGCACTTCGCAAGATGCCTACGCTCCCAACATAATAGGGTAAAGGAAACATGGCTAACGAAACGAGCCTAACCCTAACGTATGCCCCGGTCCTGACGACCACGCTTATGAATGTGATCGACAGCGGAGCCTTGCATGATCAGGTCTTTAACAACGATGTGTTTCTGCAATGGATGCGCAGTTCTGGTCGCCTCAAGGTGATCGATGGGGGTGAGCGCATACGAATAGGTTTAGTGCATGAGAAAAATTCGACAGCCGGTTGGTATTCCGATTACGAATCCTTGAATACTACCGCGCAAGCGGGTATGACTGCGGCTTTCTATAGCTGGAAGCAGGGGTCAGTAAGTGTAAGTGTTCATGGACGCGAATTAAGGAGTAACAAAGGGCCGTCACGAATTACGAATCTCCAACAGGAGAAAATAAATCAAGCGGCATTGTCGTTGTCAGATATCGTGGCAACGGGTGTCTTCTCAGATGGTACTGGAACCTCCAACAAACAGTTGACTGGATTGGCTGCGATGCATGAGACTACGCCCGGAACTACGGCGTATGCTTCTGTGGACACAGGCAATACAAACTGGCAGAATCAGGTACAGGCTTCTGTTGGTGCTGGAGCTACTAACCTCCTTCCTAAACTGCGGACATTGTATAATGACTGTAAGCAGGGTAAAGGCGGTGCTGGTAGCAGCCCAGACTATGGAGTAACAACGCAGTCAGTGCATGAGACTCTTGAGTCTCTCCTTTTTCCGCAGGTGCGCTATCAGCAGAGTGGTACAGGCAGCGCAGATGCAGGGATTGGAAAGCTTATGTTTAAAGGTACGCAGATTGATTGGGATGACTATTGCACCTCTGGTGAGTTGCACTTGGTCAATAGCAATCATATCATGCTCTTTATGCATGCTGACGCGAACTTCAAGATGACTGAAGAAGGTTTCCAGAGGCCAATCAATCAAGACGCTTTGGTGACTCAGGTATTATTCCAAGGCAACTTGGCTACCAACAATCGCCGGAAGAGCGGCAAGTTGGCAGGTATCACCTAATAGGGAGATACACAAATGGCTGTAGGAGACTTTACTATTACCGGTGGTTCACGGGTGTCATTGGGCAATGCGACAATGATTTCTGGAACCGTTGAAGCGGGTTCAACGGGAGCGCAGGCCGACATTTTCCCGAATGGCTATATCCATAGCTTTTCGGTTAATGGGAATCGTGACGGCTTGGCCACCGCTGTGCCGACAGTGCTTATCAATGCCAGTGCGTCTGACGGAACGGCAGACAATGGGTCGATTTGGATCGATACCAATGTCTCCGGGCCAGAGACGTTTGACTGGACTGCCGTTTTTGTTTGACGGCTTGAATTAAGAGGAGAATTATAATGCAGTTTATGACCGCTACTGCCGCAAACGGGTCAGTACACGTTCAAGGGAGTGCTGGTGCGCCAGACACCCTTGCGTGGACTGCGGTGTTTCGGTAGTTACACACCTTATTACGGAGGTTAAATTCCCATGGATTTTATGGGTCCTAACCGCGAAGAAGCTGAAAAGATTTTCATCGTGGTAGAGAATGCTCAGGGTGCTGAGCTGGAAGCCGGTAAGGTGGTTGAATGGACAGCTACGGCGACTGACGCTGATCAAGGTAAGAAGGTGGAGCTGGTCGATTCGGCCTTGCACACCACTACTGGAATCGGCGGACACAAGGTTGCCGGAGTTGTGGACAGCACGATTGCCGCTGCCGATATCGGGCGTTTGCAGATTTTTGGACCTGCAAACGTACGAGCGAGCGCATCAATAGATGCGGGAACTATGGTATGTGCAGGGTCGATCAATGCCACTAATTTAGGGCATGTTACGTCTGTGGCGGGTCACGCCGATCACAGTCTTAGCCTTGCCGCTGCTTTAGTGGGATGGACGCTGGAAGCTGGTCCAAATGCCACAAATGCCACAGTACAGCTCTATTGCACATGATTTGGACGGGGAGGCCCTTAAGGGCTTCCCCCTTCATTAACTAACGAAGGGGTCTTATAGATGGCCGAGGTTTCAGAGAAAGCAAAAGAGGCACGAATACTGGTAGCTACGCCAAATTACACCAACCAGTTTTCTTCGGAGGTGTATACAAGTCACGTCACATGTGCTGTAGAATGGACTAAGTTGGACTTGACGTTCAATATGACCGTGGTTGGCAGGACGTTTGTGCATTTTGCGCGATCTCAGATGGTGGACCTTGCCCTTAAGGGAGACTGGACCCACATATTGTGGCTCGATGACGATGCGATAGTAGATCCGTCAGTGTTGCCACGATTTTTAGAACATGACAAAGAGGTGATGATTGCCCCGTATCCAATGCGGAGGCCGAATTATGAGATAGGAGTTCTCAGGTCAACTGCATACAAGTGTAATGAGTGTAGTTGGTATGGGTATCAGATCTGGTCTTATGAGACCCAAGAGGTGATAGTATTAGATGGCTTGGAGAAAACTGGCCATGATGAGCATGGCCCGATAGGATGTCCTCCCAATGACGATGAAATATCATGTCCGAAATGCAATAGCAAATCTTTATGGCGGGATTTTCACAACCACAAAAGCTACAAGAACCTCTCCGCTGCCCACAATCTTGAGAATGGGGTCATGGAAGTGGATGGTGGGGGCACTCACTGTATGCTCGTTAATTGCGATGTCTTTAACAAAAGGGGTGAAAAAGGCGGGCCATCAGCCTTGCCCCCCGAAGTTGAGGAAATTGTGGATATAATCAAAAAGAATTTAGGCCCTGAACAAATTGAGAAGTACGACCACTACTTGGGGGATATACCAGATGAAACTTCTACCTTTTATGAGGAAGATCAAGCTGGGAAGCCCTACTTTTTGATGCCGAAACGAGGCACTGAGGATATGTATTGGTGCTATCGGGCGAAAAGGAAAGACGTTGGCATCTACTGTGACACCGATGTGTTTGCGCCGCACGTAGGCTTTGCCCCAGTTATTACAAGGGCATTTCGGGATCAAATTGAAGCCCAAAAGCACCACTTGGGCGACAAGCAGTTTGGTGAAAAAACTAAAGTGGAGCTGGTAAAAACAGGCGGAGAAGAAGAAAGCTCCTTGTCTGTGCGTAAGCCGGGGGTGGAGAGAGGAAGAGTGGGGAATCTGGTGTGAATGCGCCGGATGGGAAGGGTATTATCGTTTTGCGATGCGATTCGTGTCGCAGAGGAATAGACACATCTCTTTCTGCTGGCAAGCTTTGTGAGTACTGCGAGGGTAGAAGATGGACAAACAGAGTGGGGAAGCTGTCCCTAAGGGAGGTATGGTGGCTTTATCGAGCAACGGGAGTAGTATTTCTCAACCCAAGAAGCCTACTGGGCAGGCTTATTCTGCCGAAGAAATGAGCCTTATTAGCAATTACGTGGACGAATCGGTTGCTGAGGTGACCGAGGGTACGAAGGTCTCCATTAGTCTGTCTATACACCATGACAATCCGCTGGAGGAAGGCGGGTTGTTCAACATTGTTCCATCGGCGAAGATGTCTCGCATTGGCAGGGATAAGGGACCATGGGAAGTGGACCCTATATTCCCGCAGAATTTTTCAGCGGCTGCAACCTTGTGGGGCATAGATGAGGGCTTTGCCCAGTTCTTGACTGGACTGATTCGATCCATAAGGCCATTGTCATGCTTTGAGACTGGCACTAATAAAGGTAGGTCAACCCGTGCGATTGCAGAGGGCTTGGTGGCAAACGGCACAGGCCACTTGACTACTATTGATATGATCGACCATGGGGTATCAACATCGGGAGCCTTAGCCCCAGAGCACGTTGATTACGTCACTCCCGTGGTGGGCAAGATACCAGATATTTTTCAGGATCATCAGCTGGACGGCCTCATAGAAATAGACTTTGCTTTTCTTGATGCAGGGCACACTGCCAAGGATTTGGAGATTGAGTTAAACTTTGTAGAGCAGAGACGAGCCAAGGAGTGTCTGGTTGTAGT
>Ga0114908_1000172_pt1 | contig 41517 bp, 37 predicted proteins | sample MalvireepMed_s17_FD_87292 | JGI IMG/M metagenome (GOLD analysis project Ga0114908, IMG submission 87292) | Marine viral communities from the Global Malaspina Expedition - Malaspina viral metaG DeepMed_s17 | ecosystem: Environmental > Aquatic > Marine > Oceanic | place: Mediterranean Sea... | reverse complement strand
TCAACTGCTTGTAACTCATGGTAATACTCTAATTGTTTGGCGACTTTAGAATACCACCAACAGGCAGTTGATCGTCTGTCACCCATTAACCATGAGTGGTGCACTTATTATCTGAATTCGGGCCTAATTATAAAATTAACGGTATATTTCAACGAAATTTAACTTATGAAACAACAGGCCATGATGAAGTTCATGGCGAATACTCTTATCAAAGTGATATTGAGTTAAACACTTACAAAGATAAGTGGGGTCGAAAAGATTATTTTAAATTATTATCGTATGAAGCAAGGTATCAATTAGAAGCTCTTTTTAAGTATAGAGAAACACTAGACTTATTATTCCCATACATAATAAGTTTTATTGCATTATTTAGCTTTTTTGTAAGAAGTGTATTGGTAAGCAGCACATAACAAGTCATTTCAGCTGGACAAAAAACAGTTGGTTTTTGCTCGTACCTCGCTTATTTTAACCAACTATTTTACTGCCTCTGAATGAGGCGTTAGCAATACAAGGAGAGTCCGTTGCAAATTTTGATCTTCATTTTACTTTTATGTTCATTTTCTGTCTCTGCGAATCTATTTGAAGATATGAATTGTGGAGCATATAACGCTTCAAAATACCCCAATAAAACAGAATTTAAGGGAAGCGCGGAGCGAGAAGTATCTGACTCTGGAGTAAAAGAGTTTTTTGATGAATTAGGAGAGACCGATTCTTCACAAAGACAGTGGGTATTTAAATTAGTTGACAGAGCAACGGGAAAATATAAAAAATCTTTTCCTCGTCGATCGCCAAACTCAAAAAATGAAATTGCTATTGAACATCAAATTATACAACCAGAAATTATCATTACCTTAGGGGATAAGATTATCACTGGCAGCAATAATGGTGAATTTGGTGGAGAGCTACTTTTAATCAATGAAAATGATAGTGTTACCCTAATCAAAGAAATGAATGTTGAAGACATTTATGAAATGCCATTTGGTTTAGTAGTTACATCAGGTTTAGCTCATATGTCGTGGAATTACGGTGATATTCATTTAATAAATTCAAACTTTGAAACTGAAAAGTTATATAGCTTAGTTGGCAAGCCCAAATCATCTTGGCTGCTAGATAATGGTGATCTATTAATTAATAGTTATCCAAAAGGCTCGCAGGTTTTAACTAAAAGTGGTTACTTAAAGCGTGTGCAATGTATTGCTAACAAGCCACTAAAGCAGGACTCGTAACAGTTGGCTCAGTTCCGCTTCGCTACACATTTTAGCCAACAATTACTCGCCTCTTAGTGGGGCGTTAGCCGCTACTTGTAAATCCAGCCTTTCACTTCTCTTTTTTAGTGGTAATATCAAATCATACTCAATGGGAGTTATTTTATGTCTGATGCATTAAAAGTGATGCTTGAAAATATCGAGCAACTCAGTACTAAAGAGAAAGCTCTTGCTGCCCACTGTCTTTTAACGGCTATGGATACTAAGATTGATAGCGATGTGGAATCTGAGTGGGTAAAACTTGCAGAAGCTCGTAGCGCAGAGCTAGAGTCTGGTGCGGTAAAAAGCATTAGTTGGGAAGAGATAGAAAAGGATCTTAATTAAAAGATGCTGCCTGTTTCCTTTCACCCAGAGGTTAAAAGGGAAATAAAAGATTCGTTTGATTGGTATCAAAAGCAGTCACTGGGGTTGGGTCACGAATTTACCCAAGAACTCAAGGAAGCCATCGATTCAGTTAGCTCTTTGCCATCGGCATGGACAAAAATGGGGCAAACTCATCGACGCTTTGTCTTAAGCAGGTTCCCATACTCTATTATTTATAAAATTATCGAAAACAGGGTATTGGCACGAACGCGGCTAACAAAACGCTCAAGCCGGTCGCTGGGACGCTAACATGTGGGCTGACTCACTTCGTTCGGATTATAGCCCACATGTCTGCGCCCGTTATTGGAAAGTTAGGGCCAATTAATTTTAATCTCAAGGAAAGAGTCTATGAAAATATTGAAAATTACAATCTTATCTTTTTTAACTATCGTAGCCTTTCTTGTAGTCTTTGGTTACTTATATCTTTATGTTTTACCTAAAGGACCTGAGTTAACTACTCCAAAACCACTTGAAATCGGCAAGGGTAACTTCGTAATGTCTTCCTATAAGCATACAGAAAGAAAAAGCATCCGTGTTTGGACATATAAACCGGATTCTTGGGAGCCTGATAATACTGTACTTTTTGTTATGCATGGTATGGCACGAAATGCTGAAAACTACCTTGATGCTTGGGTTGATATTGCCGAAAGGAAAAACATCTTACTTATAGCTCCAGAGTTTGAGAATGAATTCTATCGAGTAACAACAAATGATTATCAAGAAGGAAATCTACAAACTTTCTTTGGTGTAAAGAATCCAGAAAGCGAATGGTCTTATACTGTCATAGAGAACATATTCGATTACATTAATGAAAATAATGACTTTTCACTTGATGGGTATAGTATGTTTGGTCATTCTGCGGGTGGGCAGTTCGTTCATAGAATGGTGCTTTTAGGCTCTACTAATCGAATCAAAAAAGCAATTGCTGCCAACGCTGGGTTCTACACTTTTACAGATGTTTCTACTGAGTATCCTTATGGGCTGCAAAATATTAATGCTTCACTAGAAAAATCGTTTTCCACCGACTTGACAGTTTTACTTGGAGAGTTGGATAAAAGTGCAGAACTAGGCAAGCTTAGGCAAACTAAAAATGCGATGGTCCAAGGTGGTCATCGACTTGAACGAGGCACTAATTTTTTTAATTTTGCTCAAGAAGTGTCAAATCGTAAAAAGCTTGAATTTAACTGGCGGCTCCAAGTGGTGCCAAATGTTGGTCATAACTATAAAAAAATGTCTGAAGCCGCTTCAGAGCTACTTTAGATATTAAACGAAGCCCTAACAAGCGCATCAATTCAGACGGTACAATTTGTCCGACTTTTTGCAAAAAGAAACGACGCAAAAAGGCGTCCAAAAAATTTCCCGCGTCTTAGGCGGGCGTTAGGAGACAAAGTAATGTCAGCAGGCGTGGCACAAGCAAACAAATTTTACGAAGAAGTCGCAGCGACTCAAATAGTTTGGTTTGGTTGCCTCCCAAACGAAATACTCTTAGAGTTTGATGTTAGTGACAACAAAGTATCTTTGCCCCTATGGTCTTCCAAATCTAGAATCGAGAGGCTTAAAAAACTGAATCCTGAACTGCTTGGAGACGTAGAAGCACAAAGTGTTAGCTGGGCACAATTTAAGGAGCACTTCTTACCTATCCTACAGGATGATGAGAAAGTAGTTGGGATAAACCTTTCAGGGAAAAACCTGACCGGCATAGACATTCCAGCATCAATACTAGTTACGCAAGTAGAGGCATTTGGGTAATGTCTCCTAACAAAAAAATCAAGTTCGCTCACTTCGTTCACTGGGACGCATACACGCGGGGCGGCTTCAGCAATCTTCTAAACTCGCTCATTTGCCCCACGCATTCTATAACATCTGGCATTTCGCACAGAGTTGTTTTATCTTAAATTCAATAATTTTAACAAGCTAGCAAAGCTAATTAGCTATCCTATTAAAGTAAATTTTGATTCAGGAACTGAGTATTTTAACTCTAAAAAAGAATTCATAACCCATTACTCTAAAATCGTTACCGCGGAAATGATGGCTAGAGTTAAGCGTCAGAAATTCTCCGAGCTATTTGTTAATTCGTATGGAATGCATATAGGCTACGGTGATATATGGTTTGCTGGTCGTTGTGTAGGCAAAACGCCGGGCAAAGAGTGTGACGAAGTTACAATTTCTGTCTCTGCTTACAACGTAAATCACGTAAAAAGTAAATAGGTAAAACAAACCATCCAATCAGGGCTTTTAATAGTTTGCTAAAGACCGCTTCGCTTTACATGCTAACCAAACAATTAAAAGGCTCTTAATGGCGCGTTAATCGCCAACTTGGCATACCTTACCTCTATAGAACTAATAGGAATCATCTAGACATGGAGTCAACCATAATTAGCAATAATCCAGTTGAAAGCAGATATGCGGACAGTAAATTTTTTGGTCTATTTGCACTCTTTATTACTTTCATAGTATTTGGTGGCTTTGCACTAAATTGGCTATCTAATCCGAGTCATCTAGGTAGAGTGACCTTATGGACTGGATTGCACGGTGGTTTCAGTGCAGCGTGGTATTTACTACTTCTTACTCAAATAAAATTAGCAAGCAAAGGCAGCTATTCAACGCACAAAATTTTCGGAAAGCTGAGCGTTTTTCTAGTGCTTGGAATCTTACTAACTGGGTCAATAATGGCGTATGAGTTTTACCATCGATTGGCAGGCTTTGGTGTCTTTAACCCAGAAGATGCACAGGCCCGATTACGTGCTGGTAGTTTTCTAGGCGGCGCTTTTCTTCAGTGGCTTATTTTCTTAGTACTTTATGTTTTAGGTATTCTAAATATAAAAAATCCGGCTCACCACAAACGATTTATGATCGCTGCAGCAATTCAAATGATGCCAGAGGGCTTGAACCGTGTTATACACTTGCTTTCAATACCAGGCTATTCCATGTTTCTTTTCATGTTTTCAGTCTACCTAATTCTTATGTTCTATGACTGGAAAGTACACGGCCGTTTATATGCCAGCACGGCGTTATCGTTTGTTTTATTTTGCCTATTAGTACTTACTATGCACACTATTTTCAAATGGCAAGCATGGGGTGACTGGTCAGTAAAAATGATCAGTAGTATTTAGTTATGGCGCATAGCAACCCGTCCACTTCCCCAACAATGCAGTTACTCCATTCGAATTTTAGCCACATGGTAGCGCCTCTTAGCTTAACCTTAACATTCGAGGGAAGTGTATGAAGTTATACCTAGAGTTTTTATGTTTATTTTTGTTGTGTTTCTCACCACAGCTCTTTGCTAATAGCAGTGGGGCAAATAGAAATCTAACTGAGATACACAAATACATTGATGAAACTGGATTCAATGGGGCAGTCTTAGTTAGCAAAAATGACAAACTCATCATTGAAGAGTATTTTGGCTACGCGGATTTCCAAAAGACCACAAAACTAACGCGTAAACACCTGTTTAGCCCTGGTTCGGTCGGTAAGGAGTTTACTACTGTTGGCATTATGCTACTTGAAGAGCAAGGTCGATTATCTTACGAAGACAAGATCTCAACATTCATAGCTGATCTGCCTGAATGGGCGAAGAACATAACCATCCACCACATTCTCAGCCACACATCGGGTTTACCTAAGATAAAATGGAAAAAAGGAATTTTAACCACCGATGCGATAACGCAACTATTAAACAGTGAAGGTTTATTTGAGCCAGGCAGCGGGTACCGATACTCAAATTTGAATGTTGTTGCCCGAGCATTGGTAATAGAAGCAGTAACAAACCAGACATTTTCAGCTTTTATGCAAAACAACCTATTCGAGCCAGCGCAAATGAGGGGCTCTTATCAACAATTGTCAGCGAAAGACGCGTCTCCTGAAAAGGTTGACGGTGATTACCCAACGTTTCTGAATGGCGTAACTGTGTATGTTACACCGATAGATTTAATGAAATTTGAAATTGCGCTAACATCAAATGTATTAATCCCGTTTTCACGGGTTCAAGCTAAACTGGACGGTGATGAATTATCCGGTCAAAGTGAACGCGCTCTCTATGATTTCGGTTCGTTTTCTAAAGACAGTAGGGATACTTTGCTTAGCTGGCAACATGACGGCTCAAATCCGTCCCATCACACATTGAAATTTCACGATTTCGAACAAGATTTGGTCATCCTTATTATGTCTAGCGACGGGAATAAATCGACCTTGTATCAAATAAAAGAGAAACTAGTGGCGCGTCTATCTGCATCCGGGGTTTGAATGTGACAACACGCTTAAGTCTCTTCCTTAGGAAACACTATTCGTAACATAATGGGTAGCACGCTGCTTCATAGATGTTCAAGAATAAATGCTACCGCTTCAGGAGACTTAAACGAATTATGTTTGGATACCACAATGAGTCGTTCTAAAGCGTCTGGTATATCAGCACTGTCGTAGGTAACAACGCCATCACTGAGTAACAAACACACCTCGCGGGTGTCACATTCTGTCTCTTTGCGTGAGCCAATAACAGAGTATGCCCTACCCTTTATTCTCTTTTTATATAACGCGGTCATTAGCGGGTGGCCAGGCTTTAGCATATCGATACTTTTAAATTTGGCATCTTTTATAAACGGTTGCATATCGGGTTGTACAATATCTAAACCTAAGGTTTCCAGCACGTCAGAAAATAGGTGTTTTAAGTTATCCGGAATTGATACTAGCGAAGAACCAATGTAACCCAGCGCCGATGTCGCTAGCGCTGAACCTTTGTGCGGTGTATCTAAATAAAACACGGTACTTGATTCAAACACAGGGTCGAAGATGAACAAATCGTGAATGTCTTTTTCGTGCTGTTGAGAAATGATGCTTGGAGGTGCCACAAATGTGGTTTTCCAGAAATCATCGTTAGATTGCGTACTCAGCAATTTAGTGATAATACCGCCCATACTATGCCCAATAAACACTGCCTCTCGGGTAATCAAAGGGTTATCGATGTCATCAATCAGGCTGTGCAATTCACGTCTAATCTTCATTGCATTGTAAAAAGGAGGCTGTCCAGAGGGGTAAAGTACATGCCATATTTGATAGCGCTCATTCAACCACTCATCGTTAAGTACTGCCATGGTGAGGTAACGCCATACTAAAGGATCCGAGTTAAGTCCATGTACCATAATTAACGGCATCTTATGGTGTGAAAGCTCGCCAATAACATATATGCCACGACGCTGTTCAGCGAGTTTTGATCCCACAAACCCTTTCCAACTTAAGGCGTCTATGTTTGCATCGTTGAGCAAAGCGAGGTACGCGGCACCCGGAGAATACCTGGCGAGATAGGCATTGTTCCCAACGCGCACAGTAGTGCGCTTATCAATGGGTTTTGCATCTAAAGAAACAAAGGCTTCGCCATTGACTATTTTCACTCCCTCAAATATTAAGGTATAAGCCCGATAAACACCTTCTTGCGGGTAGTAATGCTTTGGTGCATGAAGTGAGGCTGCGTCTTTCACCACGATGGCCACCCCGTACTCGCCAATAATTTCAGGTTGTAGAGCTGGTTCTTTTGCCCGCATTAACGAAGCAAACTGGATTGGTACCGTTAAATTAATACTGGTATGTAAATGCGCTTTATCTTCTTTTTTAGCGATTTTAAGCGTAATCAATCGTTTAAGCGCATCGCGATTACGCTTTAAGGCAAACTGTCTTTTCGCCTTGCTTACATCAGTCCGCCCAAGAAGCGCTTGAGAACAAAGCAAACTATTTATCACACCCTGGGTACTTTGGGTTGGAGTGGAAAGGCACTGAGAATAAAGCGCGACTGTGCTTTTATCAGTATAGTCAGTAATATAAACGGGTTTGCGCACCAGGGCTAAGTCGAGTGAAGGCGGTTCTGGTTTATAATAGGTCGAGCCACAACCTGCTAGCCAGCATAGAGTAATAAACCCTAATACCAGAAAAAAATCACGCCGCATTAAATCGCTACCAATGGAGATGAAACCGATGAGGCCTTGATTATGCGCAATGTTTGTTCAATTTACTACTCGTACCTGTCATCTATATGTACAATTAAATTAAGTTATTTACTGCGGATAATAACGACTTCCGGTATAATCCGCGGCCATTTTCAGCGCAGTCACTTACTTGGTAATGTTTAATGTCAGTAGAAACTTTCGACCCTAAAAAAGCCGTCAATAAAACCACGACACTGGAAACCCCAGTAAAAGTGCTTAATGAGACTAAGCCAAGCACAAGTACCGCGGGTAACAGAATTGGATTTGTAAGCCTCGGTTGCCCCAAAAACCTCGTTGACTCTGAGCGAATCCTTACGCAGCTGCGTACCGAAGGCTACGATGTAGTGCCTACGTATAACGATGCTGATCTCGTTATCGTTAACACATGTGGGTTTATAGATGCGGCTGTAGAAGAGTCGTTAGACACCATAGGTGAAGCGCTAAAAGAAAATGGCAAAGTCATTGTAACCGGGTGTTTAGGTGTAAAAGAAGATGAAATTCGAGAATTACACCCTAACGTATTGGCCATTACAGGCCCTCATGCCTATGAAACAGTGGTAGAGCAAGTTCATGATCATCTCCCACAGCCTCAGCATAACCCGTTTGAAGATTTGATCCCCGACCATGGTGTAAAACTCACACCTCGTCACTACGCGTATTTAAAGATTTCCGAAGGGTGTAATCATCGTTGTACATTTTGCATAATACCTTCTATGCGAGGCGACTTGGTTAGCCGTCCTGTTGGCAACGTATTAGACGAGGCTAAACGCCTTAAAGACGCTGGGGTAAAAGAACTTTTAGTTATCTCTCAAGACACGAGTGCCTATGGTGTAGATGTTAAACACCGTACGGGCTTTTGGAACGGCATGCCGGTGAAAACCCACATGCAACAGCTGTGTGAAAAGTTAGGTGAAATGGGTATTTGGGTTCGCCTTCATTATGTTTACCCCTACCCCCACGTTGACGCTTTAATTGAATTGATGAATGAAGGCAAGATACTCCCTTACTTAGATATTCCTTTTCAGCATTCCAACAAACGTATTTTGAGATTGATGAAACGCCCAGGCAGTGCGGAACGTGTTTTAGAACGCGTTAAGAAATGGCGTGAACAATGCCCTTCTTTGGTTATTCGCTCTACCTTTATTGTTGGCTTTCCTGGCGAAACCGAAGAAGAGTTTGAGGAGCTTCTCGACTTTTTACGCGAAGCACAGCTTGACCGCGTGGGAGCCTTTGCCTATTCGCCGGTGGAAGGCGCAAGAGCTAATGACCTACCGGATCCCGTGCCAGAAGACATTAAGCAAGCCCGATTAGCCCGATTTATGGAAGTACAAGGTGAAATAAGTGCTCAGCGTTTGCAAGACAGAATTGGCAACGAGTATCAAGTTGTTATCGACAGTGTGGACAGTGAAGGTGCGGTAGGACGAACGTATGCCGATGCGCCAGAGGTTGACGGTCTGGTACACTTAAATGGTGTGTATGATGTCAAACCCGGTGATCGTGTATGGGCAGAAGTTATTCATGCCAACGAACACGACGTGTGGGCCGTGTTGTCAGAAGATCAGGACGATTAGCCACTCTTACTTTGGCTAATCAAACCTTTGCAGCGCCGTGATACTTACGGCGCTTGTTACCAAGGTATTTTGTCGCCGTTAGCATGGAAAAACTGCCCGGTATTATTTAACGCAAGTTCAGCTATTCTCTCGTAAAGTTGACCCGCTGCCGTATCAGCATCTATATCGCCGTTACCGTTCACCATTTCTGTTTGTACAAAACCGGGGTGAAACAAACCCACCGCAATCCCTTTAGGCTTTAAATCTTGAGCGAGAGACACGCCTGCGGCATTCAGCGCAGCTTTGGACATACGATAACCGTAATATCCCCCTGAACTGTTGTCTTCCATGGAACCCATGCGGCTCGTTATAAGCGCAATCTTACCGTCGGAAGAAAGCGAAGGCAGTAAAGCCTGTGTGACTAGCAATGGGCCAAGCGCGTTAACCCTGAATTGATAATCAATAGTGTGGGGGTCCCAATCGCCTAGCCCCTCTTTGCCCAATACGCCGGCATTGTTAATTAACAAATCGATAGAGACATTGGCTAAAGGCGCAAGCGCGTCAGGTAAAAATTCTGGCTTTGAAACATCCACGCCTTTCACAACCGTGGCACCCGATACGTTTAAGTCGTCACAACTATTTCGGCATGTTGCATAAACATGATGCCCTTGTGAAACGTAGTGTTTAACCAGCGCTAAGCCTATACCTCTATTTCCACCTGTGATGACCACGTTCATAAAGACCTCCTTTTACTTGGAAACAAACACTGGAAGCGGCCCTTTTAAATCAAGGCTTACCCTTTCAACAAACGGGCGAGATCGTCCGGCGTATCTACCCCCACAGGTGGCGGCGCTTTCGCAACATCGCAATGGATTTTATCGCCGTACCACAGTGCCCGTAGTTGCTCTAGTGATTCAATATGCTCTAATGCGCTTGGGGCATAACTTACGTAACGTTGCACATAATTAGCCCGGTACGCATAAATACCTATATGGCGAAAATACAATGTTGGATCAGCATCACTTGGGTTAGCCATCATACGATTGCGTTCAAATGGAATAGCCGCACGGGAAAAGTAAATCGCTTCGTTATGTGTATTGACTAACACTTTCACCACATTAGGATTAAGAACGTCTTCTGCGTTTGAAATAGGCGTTGAAAGTGTGGCCATTTCACATTGCTTTGCTACCGCCAAGTTTGACGCAACTTGCTGAATATTCTGCGCGGGTATAAAAGGCTCATCGCCTTGCACGTTCACCACAATACTGTCACCGCTGATGTGTTCTTTTTCTAATACTTCAGCAATTCGCTCGGTGCCGGATTGATGGGTGCTTGCCGTCATGCATACAGTGGCAAATGAACACGCCACCTCTTGAATGCGAGCATCGTCAGTGGCAACAATAACCTTACTGGCCCCCGCTTCATGGGCTCTGTCTACCACGTGCTGTATCATAGGTTTACCTTGAATATCTGCCAAAGGTTTACCTGGAAAACGTGTGGAGCCGTAACGTGCAGGAATGACAACTGTAAAAGACATATGCACTACCTAGTTTCGTCAACTTCATCAAGCGTGAGTGCAGTGGCATGACTCTCTATTAACACAGGGATACCGTCTTTAATGTCAAACGCTAACCGGTCGAAGCGACACACCAATTGTGTATTATTATCTGCCAGTACCAGTTTTCCCTTACACACAGGGCAAGCCAATACTTCTAAGAGTCTTTTATCAAAAGCCATTGTTGTATTCCTAATTCATTCATCTTTAAGTGCGGTGAGCCATGTTTAATTTGTTCTCGATAAGCGTAAACACGGCGTCATCTATTTTTGCCGTAACCGGTAAGAACCAGCAATCATCATGCGCAAAGCCAGCCACTTTCACTGCGTCCTTTTCTGTCATTAATACAGTTCCCGAAGGAATATCCTCTGGTGAGAATTGATAATGATCGGGATAGGGGCAGGTTTTATCAAGGTTAACCCCTAACCCGGTTAGTTGAGAAAAGAACCGTTCAGGTGCACCAATGCCTGCTAAGGCAGTAACGCGCTTTCCTTGAAAGTATGTTAACTCAGTTCTCTTTACGTTATTTTTTACCGATGTTGGTAGTTCAGCCTCTAACGCCATCATGAACTGGGGTGTTGTACCACTCGCTAGGTGAGGTTGAGTGTTATTCTGTCGATTATGTATAATGGCATCTACGGTTGCTAGTCGCCAGCGCCCTTCTCTTAATGGCCCCATAGGCATTAAAAAGCCACTGCCTATTAGCCGTTCGTCCATGACAACCAATTCTATATCGCGAGCTAACGCATAGTGCTGTAAGCCGTCGTCACAAATAATGATATCGCAGTGCAACTCATCGCAGAGAAACCGAGCTCCGCGTGCTCTTAGCGGGTCAACCACTACAGGCACTCCTGAGCGAATTGCCAGCAATCGTGGCTCATCACCCACTTCCTCTGGGCTATCGGTTTCTAAAACTTGCCTTGGGTAAGTGTCTGACTTGCCGCCATAGCCTCGGCTCAATATACCAACACGTTTGCCTTTATGGGAAAAATATTGCGCTAGCGCCAGTACCACCGGGGTCTTTCCATTGCCCCCTACAGAAATATTACCCACAATAATAACGCTAGCGTTAACACGGGTGCTTTGCTTAATGCCAAAGCGGTAAGCTAACCGGCGAATATGCGAAACACTCCAAAACAGCAACACTAGAGGGCTTAACAACCAAACCCACCACGCCCCTTTATGCCATTGCCTCACAAGTGTTTCCACTAGTGGTCACCAAATTGAAGCGCATGAAGTTGTGCATAATGACCACCTTTCTCAAGTAATTCATCATGCTTGCCGCTCTCAATAATACGTCCTTGTTCAACCACCATGATCACATCAGCACTTTCTATTGTTGAAAGCCTATGGGCCACTACAATACTGGTACATTTTTGCTGTAGCGTTTCTAATGCGTCTTGAATCAAACGTTCTGACTCTGTGTCCAATGCAGAGGTGGCTTCATCTAAAATTAAAATGGGTGCGTCAGCCAGTATAGCCCGTGCAATCGCAATTCGTTGGCGCTGTCCGCCCGATAACATTAAGCCGTTTTCGCCAATGACGGTATCTAAACCATCAGGAAGGTTGTCTAAAAATTCTTCCACATGGGCCATTTTAACGGCATGCTCAATTTGCTCGCGGCTAACGGTCTCTTTTGCACCATAAGCAATGTTATTCGCAATAGAGTCGTTAAACAGGGTGACATTTTGCGAAACCACTGCAAATTGCGCCCGTAACGACTTTAAATCAATAGTTTCTAGAGATTTATCGTCCAGTTTTACCTGGCCCTGTTGGGGTGAGTAAAAGCGAGTAAGCAAAGAGGATATTGTGGATTTACCACTCCCCGAGCGTCCTACCAAAGCAATAGACTGACCTGGTTCGGCTTTAAATGACACTTTCGTTAACGCTGGTGTATGTTTGCCTGGATAAGTAAAGGTAACATTATCAAACTCTATTTTTCCCTTGGCTCTCTCTATTTTTAAGCCACCGCTGTCGGCCTCATCGCTACGATCTAAAATATCAAAAATGCTCGAACACGCCGCCATGCCTTTTTGAAATTCATTATTTATGGTAGTGAGCTGTTTAAGTGGCTTTAATAACATCACCATACAAAACACCACGTTAATGAATACGCCAGCGGTTAACTTTTCTAGCATGCCTGGCGTACTGGCAATGTATAACACTACCGCCAGAGCAATAGAGGCAATAACTTGAATAGACGACACACTAAGAATCTGTGTCACCGCCAGTTTCATGGTTTGTTGGCGATTATGGTTGTTTTTCTGGGCAAAACGTTTTTGTTCTATTTTTTGTCCACCGAACATAATCACCACTTTGTGACCTTTAACCGCTTGCTCTACTGCGGACGTGAGGTTCCCCATTGATTGCTGTATGTTTTTACTTACCACTCTAAAGCGCTTACTAACTACTGACACAATCACGGCCACTAAGGGGCCTATCAAAAGAAATATCAATGACAATTGCCACGAGTAATAAAACATGACCGCAAGTAATCCAATTACAAGCGCGCCTTCGCGTACCAAGGTGAGTAATGCTTTGCCGGAGGCATTCGCTACTTGCTCAGTATCGTAGGTAACCTTACTAATTAAGCTGCCAACAGCTTGGGTATCGTGAAATGATACGGGCAGATGAATGTACTTACTAAACAATTGCTGACGCATGCGCATCACGACTTGAGAACCAATCCAAGTTAACGTGAATGTACCTAAAAAGTTGAACAAACCGCGAATAATAAACAAAGGGACAATAGCGAACGCGGCAAGTCTCAAATATTCATAATCGTTATTCCCTAACGACTCATCAATCATGGGCTGTAACTGCGCAAACACAAAGGTATCTACGGCAGAATAGCCAATCATCCCTACAATGGCGGCGAAAAAAGGAAGTTTAAAATCACGCAAATAGCGTAAAAAACGCTTAACCTGTGAAGCGGATGTATCGGTTTGCTGCATCAGTTAATGTGAACCTGTTTGGAATTAAAGTTATACCCTACCATTGTACTCGCTTCTTGCTTTTTTCCCTAATCTTGCAGGTACCTAGGTGGTTTATTAACCATGAACCAACGTTTTGTTGAACCTGATCGTGTAGGCTCTACTATGATGCCCTTTGATGAAAATTCAAGGCGTATATAGCCAAATTCACTCGTGGTAAATTGACGGGCACCAAATGCTTCATAACGTTGATATACTTTTTTGGAAGGAAACTGCCACCGGTTCTCATACCCTTGCGTGTAAATGACATACTGGGGGGATACTGATGTTATAAACGCCTGTGTAGACGAAGTTTTACTGCCATGGTGAGGGGCAATTAACACATTTGCTGAAGGTAATTGTGTTGTTTTAATCAACGCATACTCTGCTTCACGTTCGATATCGCCAGGTAATAATATCCGATAATGGCCGTCAGAAATTGAAACCACACACGAAGTATTATTGCTGTTAACGTGATTCCCCGCTTGCGGCCAGTGGAAACTTACGATAAGCCCTTGCCATTCAAACGCCTCGCCCTGAGTACAGCCATTGAGTGGGCTAAACCACTGCGTAGGACCTGATTGAGCACGGGGCAGCGCTTTATTTGTCATCGTTTGGCTTAACCATGTCGACAGCGCATCAACACCGCCAGCATGATCTGTATCACTATGACTCACTACAACGAAGTCGACATCATTCGCATTAATTTGTGCGAGATATTGCGGTATTACACTTTCAGCAATGGGCGCTTTACCCTGATAAACAGGGCCGGTGTCTATTATGCCTGCTCTATGGCCACGTGTGAGCGCAATGGCAGTTCCCTGCCCTGCATCAAAAACATGAACGTACCAGCGTGTTGGGTTGTAAGGGGTGCTGATTGCGAAAATAAAGGGGAAAAGGCACAACAAAATGCCACGCTTTTGGCCATAAAAGGTAGGCAAGATGGCAATGATCAACGCGAAACACAGTGCCATCATAACTTGAGGTTCAAAAGACACTAAAAATGCACTGTGAGGCCAGTCTGACAGGAACCGCAAAAACCTATGTAGCTGGCTAAATGCATCATCAAGAAGCCACATTCCCTGCATTGCCCACCCCGCTGCGCTGGGTAGCAAGGTGTCACAGCAAGCAGCGATGATAAACAGCGCTATGGCAATGGGCAGCAAAAGGCTGATTAAGGGCACCAACACCAAGTTAGCGACAATTCCCGTCAAACTCGCTTGGCCAAACCAAAGTAGTGTGATGGGTACCATGAAGATGGAAAGTGCAACTTGAAGCACAATGATTGAGTAATACCAAGGCAGTTGAAATAGTTGAAATCGCCAGTTTAAAAAAATAATTATAAACACAGCACCTATGCTGAGATAAAAACTGGCATGCAGCCAAGATAAAGGAAATAGAACGATACAGAAGAACAACATAAACACCAAAAGCGCTGAAGGCGTTGTTGCTAATCGACTCCATACCATCGCACACCCTATCACAAGCATGCTAAACGCCCTCACGACGGGCAACGACAGTCCACTCACATAGGCATATAGCAATGTGGCTAACACCACCAAACATAAGTTCGCATCCCGCGTGTTACTTAACACAATGCGCTGGCCAAAAAGCGGCACAACTAACAGAAACAGGGCACGAGTCATTAACAGTACAGCCCCTGCAATTATGCCCAAATGCATACCTGATATGCTAAATACATGCGCTGTGCCTGTACGCTGAATTAACATCCAGTCTTCGTTAGACAAGGCCTGCTTGTTACCTAATAATAGTGCTTGGAACCAGGCATTATTGACAAGCGCTAAATCACTGAGGCTTTCGCTTAAATAGAAACGCAGACCATGGTGATGGCTAATGCGGTTTTCGGTAAATGCCTGCTTAGCATTCGTTTTAATATAGCCCGTGGCAACAATGTGTTGACTCGTTAAATACCTTTGCTGAGAAAAACCCACTGGGTTGGCATTTCCGTAGGCCGGTTTAATTCGCGCTGTGAAGGTGACTTTATCGTTCGTGTGTACGCACAACTGGGGATCTAACGCATACAAACGCATGTCTACACTAGCATTAAGTTTAAGCGAGTCTATTCGACTTACCCTTAACGTTAATACTGGCTTCTTTTGCCCATCGCCGCTTAATTCTTCATCACTTTTAACACTATTTAAACAGCCCCCTGCGACCACTTGTCCGAAAAGTGTGACATCTTGTTGAATTTTGTCTTCTGGGAGTTGCCAAGACAGGTAGGAATACCCTACACTCGCCACCCATAGTGTTCCTGCTAGCGCGCCACTCATCGCGAAACTTAAGGTAGCGCAATGTTCGCTATATAAATGCCCCCTTACGTTAAAAGTGGGTGCCTTTCGTGTCATTACATAGCCAAACGCAGCAAAAATAATTGCAGCAATGCCTATTCCAAATTGGATTGGATATGAAGGAAGTGCGGGCCAAAGCACACTAGTTATTGCGCAAGCGCAAAAACTGCCACACCAAATTGTGATACGATTAGCCATTAGTCTACGTAAGCAATAGTGGTACATGGCTAAACTAGCCATCTGGTTTACGGTAACGAACGAATTTTATGCCTAAAAAATTTATTAGACGATTTATTCCTGACCATCAAACGGTCAAGAAAAACAAAGCACTACGTATCTTTGGAAGTGTGTTACACGAACCAAATTTATGGCACTTAAACCGACGTTCCGCTGCGGGTGCATTCGGTATAGGGTTGTTTTTTGCTTTTTGGCCGGTGCCCTTTCAAATGTGGCTGTCTGCTGGCATGGCGATTCCATTTAGAGCGAACTTGCCTTTATCTGTGGCTACCGTTTGGATTACAAACCCATTTACTATGCCGCCCATATTCTACGGGGCTTATAAAGTAGGCACTACTGTACTTGGGACCAAGCCTGAGCATTTTGAATTTCAATTTAGCTGGCAATGGGTGGTAGAAAGTTTAACCACAATTGGCCCGGCTTTTCTTGTAGGCTGTGCCATCTGTTCTGTTATATTTAGTGTGGCAGGATACTTAAGCCTCAATTGGATTTGGCGTTTACAAGTTAAAAAAGCTTGGGAAAAGCGTAAGCAGGCCAGAGCAAACAAAACCCAACAAGCTTAATCGTTGAATACAAAAAAAGGGCGATACTTATGCGTATCGCCCTTTTTTATTTTTCTTAGCACCTTGGGCTATTTAGCCTCAGTGGCGCTCTAGAAACGCAACCAATGCTTCTTCATCCCAAACGTCCACACCTAAGTCCTGTGCTTTAGTCAGTTTAGAACCCGCTTTTTCGCCTGCAACTAAGAAATCCGTATTTTTTGATACAGATCCCGCAACTTTGGCACCTAATGCTTGTAATGCTGATTTTGCGTCGGAACGCCCCATCGTGCTTAGTGTGCCCGTAATCACGCAGGTTTTACCCTCCAATGGTAAAGTTACACCTTCCTCTTTCGCCTCTATTTCTGGCCAGTTAATGCCAACAGACAACAAAGCATCAATAACATCGGTATTGTGACTTTCGTTAAAGAAATTGACTATATGCGCAGCAACGATTTCTCCCACATCTTGAACCGCGATAAGGTCATCAATGCTTGCCTGCCTAATGCTTTCTAACGTACGAAAGTGCAAGGCTAAATTGGACGCTGTGGCTTCACCAACTTCACGAATACCTAGCGCGTAAAGAAACTTAGCCAATGTGGTACGTTTAGACGCTTCCAGTGAATCAAGAAGTTTAGACGCCGATTTTTCAGCCATGCGCTCTAAACCTATTAGCTTTGGAAGCGAAAGCGTAAAGAAGTCTGCAGGGCTGTGTACTAAATTCGCATCCACTAATTGATCGACAAGTTTGTCGCCCAAGCCGTCAATATCAAACGCTTTTCTAGAAGCGAAGTGTTTGAGTGCTTGTTTACGTTGTGCCGCACAAATAAGCCCCCCTGTACAACGCGCAACCGCTTCATCTTCTAGTTTTTCAACATTTGAATCACACACCGGACACTGCGTAGGAAACTCGATGGGCTTCACGTTACTCTGGCGTTTAGCTTCAACCACAGAGACGACCTGCGGTATAACATCCCCAGCTCGCCTAATAACCACGTAGTCGCCAACTTTCACACCTAGACGCTCAATTTCATCTTGGTTATGAAGCGTGGCATTAGATACAGTTACGCCACCGACAAATACCGGCTCTAACCGCGCAACGGGCGTAATAGCCCCTGTCCGCCCTACCTGAAATTCTACATCAATTAACTGAGTAACCTCTTCTTGCGCTGGAAACTTTTGTGCAATAGCCCAGCGAGGCGCTCTAGCAACGAAACCAAGGGTGTTTTGCAGCTGAATATCATCCACTTTGAATACAACACCATCGATATCGTAAGGAAGGGCATCACGTTTCTCTAAAATGTGTTGGTAATAAGCTAAGCAGCCCTTTCCCCCTTGAGCTGTGGTAATATCTGGGCACAGCGGCACGCCCCAAGAAGCAAGGGTATTTAAGCGTTCACTATGCTGTTCGGGCAATTCGAATTCACTTGGGGTCACAACTCCTAAGGAATAGGCATAGAACATAAGAGGTCGTTTTGCCGTTATTTTGGAATCTAACTGGCGCAAACTGCCCGCTGCCGCATTACGAGGGTTTGCAAATACCTTTCCTCCGCTTTTTCGCTGATTTTCATTCAGTGTTTCAAAACCGTTTTTAGGCATAAACACTTCACCGCGTACTTCAACGCGCTGTGGCCAATTTTTACCCCTTAACGATAACGGGACATTGGCGATGGTGCGTACATTAGCGGTAATATTCTCTCCTACTTGCCCGTCACCGCGGGTAGCTGCACGCACTAACTGACCGTCTTCGTAAAGAATACTCACCGCTAAACCATCTAACTTAGGTTCACAGCTAAAAGCCAGCGTGACTGATTGTTTAAGTCGGTCTAGAATTCGCTTTTCAAAGGCCAACAATGACGCTTCATCAAACGCGTTATCTAGCGACAGCATTGGCACATCGTGAGTCACTTGCTCAAACGCGGTTAGCGCTTGACCGCCCACTTTTTGGCTGGGTGAATTAACGCTTTGAAACTCAGGGTGCGCTTGCTCTAACGCCATCAACTCCTGCATTTCCCGGTCGTACTCTGCGTCCGGTACGGTGGGCGCATCTTTAACGTAATATTGATAATTATATTCAGCGAGTCGAGCACGAAGTTCGTCTATGCGTTGCTTCACTTGTAGATCGGTTTCAGACATGGTTATAGCACGTACCTTGATTGATAAATTAGCAGCAAGGCTGCTGATGATATTCGCCTGTCGGCAATAAACTTTAACTAACACAAAAGAAGGGCCTGATTGTGGTCAGGCCCTTCTTTATTATATTACATTTACGCCGGTTTTAGTGGCGAGAAATAATACGCTTGCGTTCAAATTCGCGAATTTTTTCAACGTATTGCTGCAAGCCTTGCTTTGTTAACACACTGCGCCTGCCATCAAGTACTTGGGCGTTAAATTCGTCAGCCAATTTGCGTGCAGCGTTGTGCATCATATTGAATACCTGATGCGGGTCGCCTTCAATCGGTAAAATCATAAACAAAGACACACCTTGCGTGGAAAACGTCTCAAGATTATCAATGTCAAAAATTCCAGGCTTAAACATATTCGCTAAACTAAACAGAACAGGCCCTTTTCCATTTGCGTTCACGTGCCGATGAAAAATATCTTGATCGCCGAATTTAAAGCCTAATGTAAGCAGCATGGGTAAAAGCGCAGCGCCACTAATGTGGTCATCATCCTGTGCACGCACATTTAGCACTAAAACTTCCTGTTCTTGCCCACTGCTAGCGCTTTGGTTCGACTGGGTTTTTGCAGTATCCTGAGCTTGTTGCGCCGTCGCCTCTTTATCAAAATCAATGCGTATTTGATCGTCCCCAATAGAAGGTTCTTGGCGGCGTTTCATTGTGGACTTTTGACGCTTGGGCTTCACAAGTTTCTTTGCTTGATCACCGAAACTTGGTGATTTTATGGATTCTCTGGCTGGCGGAGCATCGGTATCAGAGTGTGATGATGGCTCCGGTTGCTGTTGTGCATCTAGGCTAAACGTGTCAACAGACGGAGACGTGGGTTCTTCAGCCGCAGGTTGTCTGGCTTGTTCGTTATCTTCCTCGTCCTTTAGTAAAAAACCAGGCGGTTCTGGAAACGCCTGCGCATTATCGGAAGTAGGCTCCCCTTGAACACGGCTGCCCGATTGCATGTGGGGCTTTGGATTGGAAACCACTGAACCGTATAATTTGGGCTTCTCAGGTTCTGGTGTACTGGGTTCTGTTTGCTTTTGCGTGGGCGACGACGCTGACTTACTTACCTCATCTGACGTGCTTTCATCATGGGAAAGAGTGCTTGCTGCGTCATCCTCGCTTTCCATTGTATCCTGCAATGGTGATGAAAGTTCACGCTCGTCTGTGTAAGGTTCAGTCTGATTTTCATCCTTCGATGAAGGTGAAACCACTCTTACCTGCCCAATACCTAACTCATCAAATTCTAGTTCTTCACGACTCGCGTAGTCTTGCACAGGGTCTTGATCGTCATGCTCGTCGCTCCATTGCCGGGGCTCCTGTCTTGGCTTCCCTTCTAATTTACTATTTTTGCGAATTTTCCAAATACCATGTGCAAGTACGGCTACGATAAAACACGTACCGGCAATAAGTAGTGATAGACGTAATTCATCTTCCATTTTAGCTTCGTCGCCCTTTGTTATGCTTCTGCGAAAGCCATAGCTTCGTCAACATCAACCGCCACCATTCTAGATACGCCAGGTTCAGCCATGGTAACCCCGGTGAGGTGACTTGCCATTTCCATCGCAATCTTATTGTGGGTGATATATATAAATTGTACGGTTTGAGACATTTCTGAGACCAAGTTACAAAAACGCCCCACGTTTGCATCATCTAACGGTGCATCGACTTCATCCAACAAACAAAACGGCGCTGGATTAAGCCTAAAAATTGCAAATACCAATGATAAAGCGGTTAACGCTTTTTCTCCACCGCTTAAAAGGTGAATCGTACTATTTTTCTTGCCCGGGGGGCGCGCCATAATAGTAACACCGGTTTCTAATAAATCATCGTCAGTTAATGCTAAATAGGCCGAGCCCCCGCCAAAGACTTTTGGGAATAAGGTTTTCAAATCACGATTAACTTGCTCGAACGTGGTAGAAAACCGCACACGCGTTTCTTTATCTATCTTGCGTATAGCACTTTGTAATGTTTCTAACGCCTCTGACAAATCTTCGTGCTGAGTGTCTAAGTGCTGTTTACGCTGAGATTGCGCTTCATATTCTTCCACCGCCGCTAAATTGACTGCGCCTAAACGTGAAAGCGCGGCCTGATTTTTATCTAATTCCTGTTGCCATTGCGTTTCATCAGCATTATCAGGTAAGGTTTCAAGCACCTCCTTGAGCGATAACTTCACCTCGTCCAACTGCTCTAACAGCGTCGTCACTCTTACGCGATAGCCTTCAATGTCAACACTCAGCTTGTCAATGTCACTTTGTCGTTCCTGCATTTCTTTCGCCAGCGCTTGATGGCCTTTTTCTGCATCAGCAAGCAGGGCTTCTACACTTTCCTGCTTGGCAGTAAGCGTCTGCTTTTCATTTTCCAACGCTTCTCTTTTCGACAACAGCTTTTGTAACTCGTGGTCTTGCTCAGCTTTAGGTGCGTGTAAATTGCGCTGCTCTGTTTGCAGGTTTTTAATACGTTTTTCATACGTATGCCATTGTTGATTGTTACGCGTAACCTGTTCTTGATAGAGTTTTTGGTGATTCTCAAGCTGTTGCACTTTTAATGCAAGCTCATGTTTTTCCTGCGTTAACTGTTCAACACTTGCCCGTAACGCCGCCACTTTTTGTTCAACTGATTCCCGCTCTCTCTGTACATCGTCTACCCGTACTTCATGCTCAAGTATTTGCGCTTCGGCTATGGCTAATCGTTCAGACAAAGACGCCAGTTGAGTCTCTTCTTTTTCCAACATTGCTTGATGTTTGTCTAGTTCACTTCGAAGTTTAGCCTCACGCGCTTCATCCTGTGCTAATTGCATAGTAACAAGTGAACGTTCGTTTACCACATTAGACAAAACACTTTTCGACGCCTGCCATACGTTTTCATAATCAACTTTATGCTCTTCCGCGTCCTTCACACAATCACTGGCGACGACCATGCGCTCGTTAATGATTGACTCAGTATTTTCTAACTCGCTTAATTGCGCTTGTAACCCTGTTATTTTATGCGCCCGTTTAAGTACGCCATCGTTATCCGTTTCCTGACGGGTGGTCGGTATGCTTATCCAGTCTACCCCACACCAAAGCCCCGACATTGACAGTGCGCTTTGATGCGTTTTTAGTTCTCTGCGGGCGCCTAATGCCGCCTCATCTGTGTCGTAAAGGTATATATCATTAAAGGCCTCAGGCACATATTTAGAGCTTATTGCCGCTGCCAATGTGCCAGCTGCTTTTTTCTTGGTAAATTCACTTTGCAAAAAAACTGGCACATCTTGTGGCAGGTTATCTTGATTGAGTAGCTTGGTGGGGCAAGATAAGTCGCTAATGTAGGGTTGCTGCCATCGTCGTAATACCGTTTCAGTACATTTGGTTAATGCTTCTGGTACAGCTAAGTATTGCCACAACATCGACAACTGTGGGTTAATCTCATTATTGGTATTTGTCGCATCTTCTTGCAGGGTTTGTAATGCAGAAATTGACGAACTCAGCGTTTGGCACTGTTCACGTGTGTGCCGCCATTCCTGCTCTCTTTCTTTTAGCTTTTGCTGGTTATCTGACAGTGCCTGTTTCGCTTGAAGGTACGCATCTTCTGCGTTAGCTACTTTTTCTTCCGCTTCCTCTTGCTTCAAGTCGAGCACGGACAGTTTAGTGTGCAAATCACTTTGCCCTAATTGAGTAAGCTCTTCGTTTAGCTCACTGATCCTCTGGGAAGTACGCAGTTGCATACCCATGGTGGATTGCACCTGGCTATGGCAGCTTTGTACCTCTTGCTTAATACGATGGTAAGTTTCTTCGTGTTCACGTGCACTACGATTAAAAACGCGAAGTTCATTTTCAGCATCTTCGAATTGTTCTTTCGCTTGGTATAACGCTTCCTCTTTGACTTCTTGAAGCGGCAGCAATGCTTCCAGCGACAGCGTGGATTGTTCTAGTGCGGTTTCAGCTTCTGCTTTTGAAGAAATAAGAAGCTGCTTTTGTTGGTTTAGCTCAGTTAGCTCATGGCTAATTTGCGATAATCGCTGTTGGGCATGGAGGGTGTTTTGCTCTATACGTGTAATGGCAGTGGCGGTTGTAAATAAGGCTTCTTGATTTGCCTCAAGCGCTGATTTCAACTCACTTTGCTGTGTTTTGTAGGTGAGCATACCTGCTTCATCACCTTCGCGCTTAGACGTTAACGCATCTAGTTGCTTTTTAATATTCGCTTGTTGCGACTCAAGGCGTTCAATATGCTCACTGTTCTTTAAAAAACGAAGGGCTGTTAGTTCGCCTTTTAAACGGCGAACATTTCCTCGAAGGCTTTTGTAGCGGGTGGCTGCTGCCGCTTGCCGTTGTAGTTTTTCAAGTTGTTGCGCCAACTCATCGCGCACATCATTTAAGCGGTCTAAATTGTCTTGCGTGTGTCTTATTCGGTTTTCAGTTTCTCTTCGCCTTTCCTTATACTTAGAAATGCCTGCGGCTTCTTCAATAAAAACGCGAAGTTCTTGTGGTTTTGACTCTATTAACCGAGAGATCATGCCTTGTTCAATAATGGCATACGAACGAGGACCTAGCCCTGTGCCTAAAAATAAATCGGTCACATCCCGCTTTCTACATTTTACACCGTTAAGAGAATAGGTGGATTGAGCATCGCGAGTCACTAACCGTTTTACCGAAAGCTCGTTGTAAGAGGCATACTCGCCCCCTATTCGCCCCGCGCTATTATCAAACACAAGCTCGACGCTGCATTGCCCCACGGGCTTTCTCGCTGATGAGCCGTTAAAAATAACGTCTGTCATGGCATCGCCACGCAGATTTTTCGCCGAGCTTTCACCTAGCACCCAACGAACCGCGTCGATGACGTTAGACTTGCCGCAGCCATTAGGCCCCACTACCGCGGTCATGTCTCCGGGAAAAGGGATTGAGGTGGGATCAACAAAGGATTTAAAGCCAGCTAGTTTGATTTTCTTTAGACGCACGAGACCACCTTGCGAACAAACGCACAAAATAGCAGTCGAATCGGTACAATAAAGTTGTTCATACTAAGGCGATAAACAAGCGTAAGTGCCTGTATTATTAGCGTGGCTGTCATGTTATTTTTTTTTGTTTATCGACTTTAGCAAATCTAACAGCTTGTAACAATTACCATTTCAGGCAATGTGTTAGCACGGGTATACTGCCATTAAAATAGCGATGGCAATGTAGCCAAAGGTTTTAGCCTTATACTATTTTTATGCTTACAAAACGTGCACGTATTTAATCATCAGGAGCGGCAATGCAATCCCACAGTGGTGTACACTATTTTTTCGAAGGTTTTTCTCTTATTAAAACCAAGGGACTAAAACGCTTTGTTTTTGTGCCTTTGGCTATTAACCTCGTGTTATTTTCCGTGGCATTTTATTTTTTATTTGGCCAAATTGAATTTGCCATTGCTTACACCATCAACCTTGTCCCTGAATGGCTTGGCTGGATAAAGACAGCGATCAGTTTCTTCTTGTGGCCTTTAGCCGTTATTAGTGTCTTGCTCATCTTTGCGCTCATTTTTGGCACGTTAGCCAATTGGATCGCTGCGCCATTTAATGGTGTGCTTTCTGAAAAAATTGAGCGCCACCTAACAGGTCAAGATCTTGGTGACGAGGGTATCATGTCACTTATCAAAGATATTCCACGAACCCTGGGCCGTGAGTTCACAAAGCTTGCTTGGTATATACCTCGGGCGCTAGGATTTCTACTTCTGTTTATTTTTGTACCTGTATTTGGTCAATTGTTATGGTTTTTGTTTTCCGCTTGGATGATGGCTATTCAATATTGTGATTACCCTTACGATAACCACAAAGTGGGTTTTAAGCGGATGCAATCCCATTTATCTGCCCATAAAGGCAAAGCGCTTTCCTTTGGTATTATGGTGAATGTGTTTTCACTGATACCCGTGGTGAATTTTATTGTCATGCCAGTGGCAATATGTGGCGCTACATCAATGTGGGTTGGGGTGTTAAAGCGAGAAGCCTTAAGCGAATATTAATGGTTCATTCACTCACGGGTTCACTTAATTCATGCAAAACAGAAGCGCGACTTTCGTATTCAGCTAACCAGTACCCTGCACGCTCTGCGCGGCCACTTTGATGGAAGGCTTGAAAAAGGTTCATTGAGATTGGCCGCTGTGTATCAGGGTTATGCAATTGTTGGCGCCACAACGTTAAATATAACGGTGGAATAACACCCACATCGTGATGTTCCATAAAGGTAATGCGCTGGCTCGGCTTGTAGGCCTTTATGCCAGACGCGTCACAAGTGCGAGCTGATGCTATAGTCAGCGTTGTATGAGCAGCGTTTACGGCCTCATGCCATTGGTTCACGGTGGCCATGGGATGGTAAGTTATTGCCCCTTCAATCACTAAGTTTGGCACCGAAAAATCTGCTATCTTATCGGGGTGACAGTAACGCTGAGCAGAAGATTTTGGTAAAGGGTATTCATCTATAAAACCCGCAAAATGCGCTAACTCGTGCACAAATACCGAATAGTCATCACTCATATCGAGAAACATAACCCCATTTTGGACATTGGCTTTCCCCTGCTCGGCAACAACCACCGCGTGGGTGAGCGTACGTTTGGTTACCGCAGGCCCTAATGGCTTAATATTACATCCAAGTCGGTTATTGCCCTGGTACTGGGCGTGGCAATCTAATTGGTTGTTTTCAAGCCAGATTGGCGGTGCAATACACAAAGGTAAAGCCTGTAAACGCAGGTCTTGTTCAAATTGCTCGTATAAGGCAATTGCCCGAGAAATTGTTGATAACGAAGTGGCAAAAATTTGGATTCGTTGTAAGCAGGTTTTATCTGTAGGCCATGTATACTCACCCACACTGTTAGCCGCTTTAGGTGAATACTGTGATAACAACATGATGACTTCAGCTGCTTTTGTATGCCCTGCATCAGCAGCCTGCTGAAAGTATTTCAGTGCCTCTTCTCTTAGATTTTCATCCCACAAGAGTCGACCATACTTAAACGCGCTTTGCATATCTAGGCTGGCGGTTTTTTCAAGCCAAGGACGGGCAAGTTCTAGCTTCCCTTGTAACAGATACCAGTCAGCCAACGCAGATTGCGCCGGAAGATAATTTAATTTTGCCGCACGTAAAAGCCATTTTTCACGTTTATTGGGGTTATCTGTGTCCATAGCGAAGGCAAGTTGAGCTTCTGGCACATTTCCAATAGCGGCCAACGCCATTAACTCTGCGTTAGATTCTGCTTCCCCAATAAGTTGATACAATGCCCATGCAGCTTCCGCATTTTCCAGCGACACTAGCTTCTTTAACCAGTACACGCTCTCATGTTCTGTCGCCCATGCGACCATCATAGATTGCGCTTTTTGATTGCCAGATTTGGCAGCGTACCACAGTGAAGAATAGAGAGATTGAAGGTAGGTACTGTTGGCGGACGCAATTTCTTTGTTCGCCGGGTAAACCTGCACTACATTATGAACAAGTTGAGAAGGATAACGTCCGGAATCACCATCTACCAACAGAAGTGCCAACACGGCGAGTAGTAACCCTCTCATATTACTGTGCGAACTTACTCAGAAACGCTGGCAGTACGTTGGCGTAAACGATTTAATTCAAGACGTGCATAACGGTGTTCTACGTAATCGAACACATTGGTGCTGAGAGCTAATTTGAAGTAATTCGAAGCAATACCACGGTTATCGTGTTGCATATGATACTTGCCTAAATAGAAATATGCTTCACACAAACGGTCGGTTAACCCACGTTGACTTTTAACCCCATCGAGCAATGAATTTAACACGTCATTTTCGTTTTTAGTGCCTAAAAACATATCGGCAAGCGCCGTTGCCCAGTGGGCATTGTCTAATTCTGGGCGAATAGAGGCCAAAAACTGTACGCCCTGTTCTGGTGACACCGCGTAGTGGGCGAAATACGCCCACAACGCTCTAAATGGATCGGAGTTATCTTCCTGGGCGAATTTCTCTAAATCAGCAACCGCGAGTTCTGAGCGACCGCCATAATACAGAGCAATGCCTCTATTAAGGAATGCATAGTGATAATCAGGGTTAATATCTAGCGTTGAATCAAACGCATCGTACGCTTGAATAAAGTCATTTTGTTGGACAAAATGAATCCCTAAGGAATTATAAGCTTCTGCTAAGTCAGGCTTAAGGCTAATAGCTTGATTGTAATCGAATTGCGCCAAGCCGCCTAACCCAACACTATCGTAAAGCATGCCCCGTTGAAAATGCAGTTCTGCTTTATCTTCATTGGATAACGCCGAACTCATAAGTATTTGATTATACCGTGCGATAGCCATTTCCGAGCGAGGATTTACAGGGGCCGGTTCTGCGAGCAGCAAATTCCCCATTTCGGATTTTTGGGTGACAACAGGTGTTTGAGCACAACCGCTCAAAATAACAACACCCAGTAAAAAAAAGATGAGACTAACGTTTCGGTGCATGGTAAAAAGCATACTTCAAGTAAGAAAAACACAATCCGCTAGAGAAAAATGCAATGTCAGCGGCGTATATGTCGCAACCTTCTCGCATTTAATATAAAAAGTAAAGACTAATAGCGGTGATAAGTAGGTAGCTATGACAAATAACAAGATAAAATTACTTATTGAAAAGGCCTACAGTGCCCAACAACATTCTCACTCCCCTTATTCTCGTTTTAAGGTAGGCGCTGCCCTAGAATCAGACAGCGGCGATATTTTTTCCGGCTGTAACGTAGAAAGCGCCGCATTTCCCCTCGGCCAATGCGCGGAAGCAACCGCCATTGGCAATATGGTTACCCACGGTGGCAAACGCATTTCTCATATCGTAATAGCAAGCCCCAACGACGAGTTTTGTTTCCCCTGTGGAGGATGTAGACAAAAAATTGCAGAATTTGCGCCGGACGAGACACCCGTCACTATGGTGACGAAATCGGGCGCAACCCACGACACCACCATAGGTGAGTTATTACCCAATGCTTTTCGTGCCCATGATTTAGGCAAGTAATTAAGCTGCGTTTTCGCCGAAAGCGTCAAAGCATGTGCTGGCTACCAGAGGGTCAGCTAGCACGTGTTATTAGGGTTCTTTGTTATCGCTATTCTTTTGACTCTCTTGCTTTTTATTCAGCTTTGCGGCAGCCACAAAGGCAATAAAAAATAGCGCAAAAATGACGACGCCTACCCAGACTAGAATGTTAATTAAAAAGTCCATTATTTGCTCTTTATTATGTATTTTCGTGACTAGACTAGCATTTTTATGAGGCGGGAAAAATGAAAGTGCCTTGCTACTTTCAACACAAGGCACAGGCTTGCTTTTAGGTACTGGTGTAGCCTAGCCGTGATTACCGTTAATACGCTTAGACCCCTCTTGAACACAGGCTTTAAAATTACCCATGCTAATTTCCTTGGCATGTAATTCTATACCGCCAGCATTTTTGTACGTGGTTTAATCTTTGTTGGGCATTGCTGTTGCCACGTACCAGGCGTTTCCGTCAATGCTGTCTGAGCATGGGCCCGGAAAGGTGAGTGTCCAAGTAGAACGAAGAAAGCATTTTTTTGCTGTTTGAATATAAGTATCTTCGGTTTTTACCGTATCGTCTTTTGAACCGTATATTTGGGTTACAGTGACTTCTGTAGCCGGCCCATCAATACCACCACTATGTTTATTAATAAAGTAGTTCCAGTTGCCATTGAGCCCACTATTTTCCGCAATAAAACTATCACATTTGGTGATGCCATATTCATGGAATGAGTTTAGTAAGAGTTGAGTATCGTCCGCTGATGCAATGGAAGAGAATAACGTGCCTGTGGTAACAAGCGCTGCTGCTATGGTTTTTATTTTCATCTTCTGCTCCATAAATTTGAGATGAATTGTTGTTATTAAATACTGGCTTTGTTAAAAATTAAGGCAAGTAATGAAGCAGTAGGTATCCGTGGTTCTTTCATTAAAAAATGAATAGATATATCGGTAAGCGAGTACCTGAATCCCTAGTAAAAAGCGCTTCCTTGCCGTCTGTTTGCCGCCAACTATCTAGTTGATCATGGTTCGAAAAAATAACGAAAAATAAAGTATTGCCTTTTTTTCAAACGCTTATGCAGCAAAACCCGCCCATAATATAAAATTCACAGTCAAAATTAAAGTGCACTTTTTTGTGATTCTCACCAAATTTCATCCAATATAAGAAAAACGAAATATATTGCTTTTATCGAAAATAACTATAATCTGTTGTTTTTTCGTTTCGTCATTTATCTATGGTAGTTGGCTGAGCGCTCATTTTTGAGGCAGCCAAATGGCAACCCTACGTTTAAGTTATCAAACCATTGAGTTTGGTAAGATAGATATCCACCTGTGTACGCTTCGCAATAAACAAGAGTTTCACGACCCTGAAGGTACTGCAGAAGCGCTTGGCATTTCCTCAGCCACTTGGCCTATTTTCGGCATTTTATGGCCTTCCAGCCTAGTATTAGCCCACTTTGTTAGTAATTACGATATTGGCACTAAACGTGTTCTAGAGATTGGTTGTGGTACCGCATTGAGTAGCTTACTGCTTAATAAACAGCACGTAGACATAACCGCGACCGACTACCACCCTGAAGTAGAAACCTTTTTAAATAGAAATTCTCTGCTTAATGGGGATACCGTTATCCCTTTTGAGCGAACCGGTTGGGCCGATAACAATGACAGCTTAGGCTATTTCGATTTAATTATCGGCAGTGACCTACTGTACGAAGATGAACACATCGAATTGCTATCCGATTTCATTCAGGCACATTCGAATCCAACATGTGAAGTGATTATTGTTGACCCTGGCCGCGGAAGAAAAAACAAGCTTGCCAAAAAAATGCTTGAAAACGGATATGCTTCGTCTTTTTTTAAACCTGATAAAATTGAATGCTTAAAAAGTGACTTTAAAGGCCATATCCTTCAATTTGTGCGTAAAGGCTAACGCTGAAAGCGACAATAAGAGAGAATTACCTATATTGCCCCACGTTCTTCGTGTCGGCTCTCTTCTATAGTCTGCCCATAACCGTATTACTTAAGCCAGCTTGCGCTGGCTACCGTCATTTCGTGATTTATTTTTTCTGTCTTGCAGCAAGCTTTTCGAGTTGCTCTTCAGTTGCAGGTAGCTGGTGCTTTCCCTTCCACTCTGAATACGGCATTTTGTATACCACTTCACGGGCTGCTTCGTAGTCTACGTCAGCACCCTGCTCGCTCGCGGCGGCTGAATACCACTTAGCTAAGCAATTGCGGCAAAAATCTGCAAGGATCATTAAATCAATATTTTGAACATCTTTATTTGCGTCTAAATGTTCAACTAAACGGCGAAAAACCGCAGCTTCTACTTCTGTTTGGGTTTGCTTATCCATATTCTGTCCTTACTCAAGAAGATGCAATGAAAAACGAAAAAAGGGAGCCAAGCTCCCTTTTTACTTACATGTGTTTAATTAAGTTTAAGTCAACCTAATTAAATATTACTCTGCGTCGTCAGACTTAGGCGCAGGCTTTTCTAGAAGCTCTTTAATGCTTAAACGTACACGATTTTGGCGATCAATTTCCATAACCTTAACGTCAACCATCTCACCTTCTTTAAGGTAATCCGTCACTTTGTTCACGCGCTCATGAGCGATTTGTGAAATGTGAACAAGACCTTCTTTACCTGGAAGTACTTCTACAAACGCACCGAAGTCTACAATACGTGTGATCTTACCGTTGTAAGTCTTACCCACTTCAATTTCAGCGGTGACTTGCTCAATCTTGCTAATAGCGATGTCTGCTTTAGCACGCTCTGTTGCAAAGATTTTGATTGTACCGTCGTCTTCAATCTCAATGTTAGTATCAGACTCTTCAGTAATTTGACGAATCATTGCGCCACCTTTACCGATAACATCGCGGATCTTATCCTGATCGATTTTAACAGTGTAAATGCGTGGAGCGAATTCGCTAAGCTCTTCGCGGTGACCGCCAATAGCTTCGTCCATTACGTTAAGAATATGCAAACGTGCTTCTTTTGCCTGTTTAAGGGCAATTTGCATGATTTCTTTGGTAATACCTTCAATCTTAATGTCCATTTGAAGTGCAGTGATACCATCAGTAGTACCCGCTACTTTAAAGTCCATGTCACCAAGGTGATCTTCGTCACCTAGGATGTCTGAAAGTACAACAAAGTTGTCGTCGCTCTTCACGAGACCCATTGCAATACCAGCCACTGAAGCTTTAATAGGTACACCTGCATCCATAAGCGCAAGTGAAGTACCACATACAGACGCCATTGAAGATGAACCGTTTGATTCTGTAATTTCAGAAACAATACGTACTACGTACGGGAATTCTTCTTCACTAGGCATGACAGCTTGAATACCACGCTTCGCCAAACGACCGTGACCAATTTCGCGACGCTTAGGAGAGCCAATCATACCGGTTTCACCAACACAGTATGGAGGGAAGTTGTAATGCAGCATGAAACGACTATCGCGCTTACCTTGAAGCTCGTCAATCATTTGTGCGTCACGTTCTGTACCTAGGGTAGCAGCAACAATGGCTTGCGTTTCACCACGAGTGAAAACTGCAGAACCGTGAGTACGTGGTAAAATGCCCGTGGCAACATCTAGCGCACGAATCATCTTAGGATCACGTCCGTCGATACGAGGCTCACCAGCTAGGATGCGTGAACGTACTACGTCAGACTCAAGGTCATGAAGAAGGTTAAGTACTTCTTTTTTATCTTGTTCTTCGTCTTCAGCAAGGATAGCTTCAAGCGCTTTTTCTGTTGCAGCTGTTACCGCATCTTTACGCGCTAGCTTGTCAGAAATTTGGTACGCAGCAACCATTTCAGCTTCAGCAAGTGCTTTTACTTTATCTTTAAGCGCCGTGTTTTCTGCTTCTGGCTTCCAATCCCACTTGTCGATGCTAACGTTAGCAGCAAATTCGTTTACCGCTGTTATCACCGTTTGTAGTTGCTCGTGACCGAACATTACAGCACCAAGCATAACGTCTTCAGAAAGTACGTCAGCTTCTGATTCAACCATTAATACCGCGCCTTCAGTACCAGCAACCACTAAATCCAGTTCGCTGTCAGCTTGCTCTTCAACACGGGTATTTAGAATATATTCGCCGTTAGTATAACCAACGCGCGCTGCACCAATTGGGCCATTAAATGGAATGCCAGAAATGGCTAGCGCAGCTGAAGTACCAATCATAGAGATGATATCGGTAGGGATGTCTGGGTTGGCAGACATGACTGTGATAACAACTTGTACTTCGTTTTTAAACCCTTCTGGGAATAATGGACGGATAGGACGGTCAATCAAACGAGCTGTTAGCGTTTCGCCTTCTGAAGGGCGACCTTCACGTTTAAAGAAACCACCTGGGATTTTACCCGCAGCATATGTTTTTTCTTGATAGTTAACCGTTAGCGGGAAGAAATCTTGATCTGCTTTCGCTTCTTTCTTACCAACAACGGTAACTAATACAGCGGTGTCATCCATACTTGCCATGACGGCTGCTGTTGCCTGACGAGCGATAACGCCCGTTTCAAGTGTTACAGTATGCTGTCCATACTGAAATGATTTAGTAATAGGAGTCACTATTTGTCCTTTAATTTCAATCTTATTTATCGCTTATAATCGCGGTGCATAGTATAGCGGTGAACTTGCACTAATACCATTAACAAATTTATTTATCCCACAATCTCGGCGTTGTTACTGACGAATGCTTTTTTAAGGAACGCGCGATGAACGTGAAAGCGACATTTTATGCTAGCACTGCACGGGTAGCCTACATTCAAGCGTGTGGCCTACGTCAATATGGGTTAAATAAACATGCTAATGTGAAATATCGATGAATTCTCACAAATTGACTATATTTTCATCATAATGACATAAAACGGCGTATGCTATAGATACGCGAATAAAACCTTCTGCACTATTTTTAGTAAAGCACGTTTTAGCAAAACACGCTGTTCGATTGGCTTTGCTATTTAGTACTTTGTGATTCATAAAATTAAATTAAGTACTTCCCATTTGCGCGCTAAGGGGATCGTTATGTTGGTATTGCGACTAAATAAAGCGGGTATGCCGCAAGAATGGATACATGTGGAACAAGCGGCGAAACTTTATTGTCAGGATAAAGTGCTGTTTGAGTTAGGCACGGGGTCTGTCACCTTAAAAGGAGGTTGGGACCACCATGGTAACCAAAGCGCACTCACCCTTTCGAGCATTATTGCTTGCGAAGGCAAAGTGGCAGATTTGAGCGGTAAAGTAGCGCTCACCAATCGCTATCTTTTTCGGCGAGATAATTACCTTTGCTTGTACTGTGGTCAGCAGTTTGCACCCAGGGTGCTCACACGGGACCATATTTTACCCCGCTCCCGCGGTGGCAAAGACACCTGGACAAATGTTGCAACATCATGCCAGCGCTGTAATCATGCAAAAGGGGCTAAAACACCGGAAGAAGCCAATATGCCTTTACTCGCGGTGCCCTTTCGCCCCAATGTTTACGAACGCTTTTACCTTATGAACCGACGTATTCTGGCCGACCAAATGGAATTTTTGAAAGGTCATTTTACCGCTAACCGCGATTGGTTTGTAAGCGCCGAATAGGCTGGCGTGTAACCTGTATACTAGAGCCCTGAACTTGTCGTTGAGGCGGGGCTACTGTCGTGCTGAACTTGCTGGCCCTGATTCAGACTATTAACCTGTTGAGCATTGTCTTCTTTTAATGCTTTAAACCATAAGCTAAGCCAGTCAGAACACATTTTGTGTTCAAGTTCGTGGGCTTCTACCGTGGGGCAAAACAGGCTTACCTTAACCACCACCTTGGCTAACTCGTTTGTTTTAATTTCAACTTCAGGGTCAATGCGAATAAAGTCTTGCTCCAAATGGCGCTCGATGAGCCCTTTATAACGTTCCGCTACGTCTCTAAAATACTCACAATGCGCTTGGGCTCTGGCTTGAAACGCTGGCAATAAGCTATATGCGTTCACTGTAGGCTCATTAACAATTTCAAATGAGTGAAGTTTGTAACGTCGCAAAAAGTTTAAGTTACGTACCGTTTGCGTGACCAACTGGCTATTCGGCACATATACGTGCTTTCCCGTATAGTTAAAGGTTTGAGAATCGACCTCCAACAAGGCTGTTTTCGCCCAGTCCATTTCAACCACCTCACCGATGACGCTGTTCATTTGTATCCAATCTCCCACGCGAAATGGCCGAGCGCTGAGGTAATAAATGAACCCCATAAAGCATTGTATAAATTCTCTGGTTGCCAGCACAATCGCCACCATAAACGCAGCAATAGAAATTGCCAGCGTTTGAATCTCTGAAGACCACACCATCATTAATAAAATGATAATGAGTGCATTGCCCAGCTGCTCCAGTATGTTGATTTGATTTCGTCTATCTTCGCCCTTTCTCGAACTTCGTCGTTTAATTAATCGTAAGAGGCCTTTTTTGAAGAAATGCAAAACCACCAGCAATACCACTGAGGCAAGAAACTTATATTCTGTGACAAAGTTTATTGCGTATTGCCATAATAATGTGTGGTCGAACACATTCTCCATGTATCTACTCCATTTAACCGATTGATAGAAAATAAAAAAGCGCTGTTAAATAACAGCGCTTTCATTATGAAGCATGGTGTACCTAGGTACAATGCCGACCAGTTCAGCTTGCCTGATTTAGCCTATTTTTACTCGCGAATTTGGCCTTCACCGTTCACTAAGTATTTTTCTGAGGTTAATGACTCAAGCCCCATAGGTCCATATGCGTGTAATTTCGTGGTAGCAATACCAATTTCAGCGCCAAGGCCTAACTGACTGCCGTCTGAAAAACGAGACGAAGCATTCACCATCACCACACTCGCATCAACAGCACGTTGAAACAGTGCAGCGCTTTCCTTGTTCTCTGTACAGATAACTTCAGTATGGTTGCTACCAAAGTCAGCAATATGAGCAATAGCGCCTGCAAAATCGTCCACCACCCTTACGGCGATTTCTAAACCAAGGTATTCTTCACCGTAGTCGGAATCGGCGATAACATCAGCATTCTCAAAATACTCGCTGCCGGCCGCATTCACATGAACCTTTACGTTGTGGTGTTTAAGCGCCGCGGCTGCTTTGGGCAGGAAGTCAGCGGCAATAGCTTGGTGCACCACTAACCCTTCTAACGCGTTACATACACCAGTACGCTGGGTTTTACCGTTAAGTAGCAAGGCCAATGCCTTGTCTAAGTCGGCATCTTTATCAATATATAAATGACACACGCCTTTAAAATGCTGAATAACCGGAACTTTAGCGTTGTCGGTGACATAATTAATAAGCCCTTCACCGCCACGAGGAATAATAACGTCGATATAATCGCGCTGTTCCATCAATTCCTGCATAAGCGCGCGATCTGGGTTTGGCACCACGGTCACTAGCGCTTTTGGCAAATTATGCGCTTCTAGCACATCTTGCATCAACGTCGCGATGGCTAAACTGGTATCTAATGCCTCTTTACCACCACGTAAAATCACCGCATTCCCTGATTTAAAACATAGAGCGCCTGCGTCAGCAGTAACGTTAGGGCGTGCCTCATAAATCATGCATACCACACCCAGTGGAATACGCATTTTCTTAATTTCGATGCCATTAGGGCGGGTACCTATCACCCGTTCTTTGCCTACAGGATCGTCTAGGCTAATAATAACTTCGATGCCTTCGGCCATGGATTCAATGCGTTCGTCGTCAAGAATGAGACGATCGATCATGGCATCATCAAGGTTATTTTCTCTCGCGCGCGCCACTTCTTTTTCGTTAACGTCTTTAATTTTGTCTTTGTTTTCGCGAATAGCCGCCGCCATGCCTTTCAGTACGGCGTTTTTTTTGGCTTCATCTAGAATTGCCAGTGTTTGGGCTGCTTTTTTCGCTTGTTGTGCTAAGTCGGTAATAATGCTCATTCTTTCTCCAAATTTGCCACATGCTGATCAGAAATTATCGGGCCAGTCTTTTCTTCGAATTCACTGGCGAATTCATCATTTTCCTGATTAGCAATAAAATTAAGTAAACAACTGCTGTAGTTCGATTTCGCTTTCACCAATTTGGTTCCGTCTTCTTTACGTACCAAAATAGTATCGCCTACAGAGAATTCTCCTTTCACATCGATGATTTCGCTGCTCGTTAATTGCTCGCTATCTCTGACTAGAGATTCATCGAAGTCCCCTTCTACTATCACTTCGCCCTGCGCATTCGAGGTATGTGTCATCCAATGTACATTTTCTTTCATTGGCTTTTCGTAGGGTTTAAAATGCGTACCTGGGTTTTCACCCGCCAGCAACATATTAAACGACAGTTCTGTGAAGCCGTTAATAATATAAGTATCTATACCATGCGAAACGGCTTTTTCCGCAGCTTCAATTTTCGTGCGCATACCGCCAGTGCCCACACCGCCTTTCACCGCGCCGCCAGCCATAGCGTAAATGCTAGCGTCTATGCTTTCTACAGTTTTTAGCAAACTGGCATCATCGTGCTCGTGCGGGTTTTTATCGTATAGCCCATCAATGTCAGAGCAGATAATAAGTGCATCTGCATCAGCCGCAGCGGCCACCATGGCCGACAAATTATCATTGTCGCCCACTTTCAGTTTATCCGTCGTTACCGTATCGTTTTCATTCACAATCGGTAGCACATTGTGGTCGAGCAAACTGAAAATCGTTTCTCGAATACTGACATAGCGCTCACGGTCCCGTAAGTCGGCATGGGTCAATAACATTTGCGCTGATGGGAAATCAAACAACCTGTCCCACGTGGCAATCATTTCGGTTTGCCCTGCCGCCGCCATGGCCTTTTTAACGGCGATATTTGATTTTTCTTGCTCCGGGAACAAATGTGCGCCCGCGGCGACAGAACCTGAAGACACAAGTACCACTTGAGTGCCGTTCGCTCTGCAGCGTACGATGAACTGGGCGATGCTCAGCAGATAGTGACTGCTGCACCCCTGCTGGTTCGGCGAGATTAATGCACTGCCTACTTTAATGACTACGCGTTTCCAATTCGGATGACTCATAATATTTACTTTCACCTTAAGATTGTTGATCTGCTAACTCTTTGTTCGTTTCGCTGAACATCGCCTGTACGCGCGCTGAGGGCGCAAGGCTAAAATGTGTAACCAACCACAATGTGGCTGTACTTACGGCGAAACCGGGAATAATTTCGTAAACGACACTGCTTAACGATTGCCCGTTTTCAAGTACTGGCGCATATATCCAAAACAATACAGTCACGGCACCACTGATAATGCCCGCCAGTGCTGCATTTTGTGTTAAATCCTTTTTATATAAGCAAAACAAAACAAGCGGACCAAACGCTGCACCAAATCCAGCCCACGCATTGCTTACCAGCGATAAAATGGTATTGCTTGAGTCCATAGCAAGTAATAACGCGGCTATGGCCACACCGGCGACACCAAAACGTCCAATGTTCACTGTTTTTTCATCGCTCACGTCTTTTTTCGACAACACGCGATAAACGTCCTCAGTTAATGAACTTGCAGATACAAGTAACTGAGAAGAAATTGTACTCATGATGGCCGCTAAAATTGCCGCCATGAGAAATCCACTGATAAGTGGATGAAATAATAACTGTGAGAACACAATAAATATGGTCTCTGGGTCGTCGACTGGCAAATTAAATTGGTTTGCATACGCAACCCCAACAAAACCTGTCGCTAGCGCACCGATAATGGTCACTGTCATCCACGACATACCGATATTTCTCGCCGTACCAATGGCATTCACAGAACGAATAGCCATAAACCTCACAATAATGTGCGGTTGACCGAAATACCCCAATCCCCAACCCAAGCTAGAAACCAGACCAATTATCGTTAGCGTCTCTAGTGATTCACTAAAACTGGGTACAGATTCATACGCAGCATCTGTCATTTGGCTCACACTATCAAACTCGCTGAATGCCACGATGGGAACAAGTACCAACGCAACAAACATAATGCAGCCTTGCACGAAATCGGTAAGACTTACCGCTAAAAAGCCGCCGAGTAATGTGTATGAAACCACCACGCCTAACGTGATAAACAAACCAAGTTGGTAATCAACAGAAAATGCGCTTTCAAATAACTTTCCGCCGGCCACCAAGCCTGCTGAGGTATACAAAGTGAAAAATATGACAATGATAACCGCAGACACTATGCGTAAACTGGCACTCGGGTTATCAAAACGTTTGGCAAAAAACTCAGGTACGGTAAGAGAATCGTCAGCCACTTCTGTGTAAACACGCAATTTAGGCGCCACCAGTACATAATTAGCAAGCGCACCGGCGACCAACCCAATGGCAATGTAAACAGCGTCAAACCCAGTGACAAACATAGCGCCTGGTAGCCCCATTAGCATCCACCCTGACATATCAGAGGCACCGGCAGATAACGCGGTTACCTGCGGACTAACTTGCCTGCCACCCAGAATATAGCCAGAGATATCACTGGTTGATTGTCGGTAGGCAAACAGCCCTATTGCTAACATGGCGACAAAATAAATAGCCAGTGATATATAACTTTCAATTGGCATAACTGTAAAACTGTCCTTTTAACTCGTTCAATACGGCTTTGTTCTCTCGTGACAATAAAAAGCACTGCCCCAATAGAGCAGTGCTATGGAATACTGTTAAAAATCACTAGAACAAAAATGATTAGAGTTCTAATAATATAAAGCTTTTATTTATTTTTTCAAGTTCAATATTTGTGCAAATAAGACAAACATGGCCTAATAGCCAAGTCCGTTGCAAGAAGGGTGTTATACACACCCCTCCGTATTTCCACCTTTATTTGGCATATTAAACAAATAGATACAAACATCCCAATAAGCGAATAGAAACATTAGCATTCATTCAAAAAGCACGTCAGATAAAATTGAATAAAATAATAAACCATTGTTATTGAAATTTAATACGAATGTCATTCAGAAGAAATAATATCCATAAGAAGGCTTTCTAGCTTGATACACTGTTCATATTCGCTACAAAATTGCTCATGCACTTGCGTGACCTTTTTTTCTACTTTTTCACGCGTTTTGGGGCAGGCTAGAACCTCATAAAGCTTGGGGTGAAGGTAATATTCTTGGCAAACTTTAGGCGTATTCCCCAGCATTTTTGCTACACACTTGCTTAATGTGGGCTGCCATTTCCTTTGTTTGTTTTCTTTAAGCATCCTGCTCACTTGCGGTAAGCACTTCAGCGCATAACGACTGGCCGCCCACGTTCTAAAGTCCTTACAACTAAAACCATCACCTAAGTATTGATGTATAAAACTGTTCACGTCGTCACTGGTAACATCATGCCATTCGTTGTTGTTATCTACATAACGAAACAAGCTGTATCCTACGGCTTGTGCACTCTCTTGTACCCATGCAGCCAATTGAGGGTCATCAACCGTTACCACGCGATTTATCTTATGCTTGCCCACATAATTCAATGTAACGCTATCTGCACATGCCTTTTTAATGTGCTTTCGCCGCAGGGTGGTTAACCCAAAGGTATTGTTTTCTTTGCAGTACTGACTATTTCCGATGCGAACGCCTGTGCAGTCAAGCAACAGACACACTAGCGCGCAGGCACGAGACTGCGTCCATTCTTCTTCCGATAATAGCGATATACATGCTTCGCGAAACGCTTTAATGGCGCGTCCAAATTCATGCAAGCGCGCAAACTTTTTCGCTTGCTGCTGTTGATGCCATTTAGGGTGATAGAGATATTGCCGTCTTTCTTTCGCGTCTACCCCTACCGCTTGAATACGTGCAGTTTCTACCTTATTAATCTGCACGTGCTGCCAGTTTGGCGGGATCACGAGGCGGGAAATTCTATTTAAAACACGTTTACTCGTGACTTTCCTTCCCGATGCGTACTTATAGTAAAACCCGGACTTGCCACAGCGGTAACGTTTAATCGTCAAATCCATTTCGTCAGTTAGCTGAAACTGTTTTCGAGGTTCGGTGCTTTTGATTTTCTTTGTTGATGTTCGTAACGCCTTCGCGTTTATTCTTTCAGCCACTGCCATGTTAATTCCTTGCGCTATGCCTTAATGCATCGCAAGCAAATAATGTACTCATTAAATCTTTTGATAATGTATGGCATATGTAAGTTACGCCGGTACTAGGTTAACGCGCCATTAGCTACAATCCATACTGCACATAGGTATGAAGAGCAGAAAATGAAAGTGAGCAATATTTTCACAACCAGCGCAATATGGTAATGGTTGAGGATTTCTTGGTGTTCATTGTACGGGTGGATTTTACGCTATTACCAACGTCCTTCTTTTGTAAGTTTTTATCTATCATTATCGCCCCATTGACTAATATTTAATTATTCTTTAAATATCAATAAGTAAGGAGGGGTTATTTATTCATGCCTTAGCCTTTTCAAGCGGCCTAACGATAAGGAAGTAAATTAATTTTTTGTCACTTACCTGCCCTTTCATCGGTACGCTTTTTGAATGTTCTATGACATGAATTTTACGCTTAAGGCGGTAGTAACATACAAGGAGGACTTATGAGTAAGTCTGAACATGAAAATTTAAGAGCAGACATTGCACCGACAAATAAGGTACAAGTTGCGGCCATTTTTGAAGATAAGCACGAGGCGCAAACCACTGCTGAACAACTTACCGCGAACAAAGGTATCTCTCCTCAACAAGTCACTCTCATTGATGGCCAAGATGAAAAGCTTAGCCAGAAGCTTGAGGGCAGCAGCGAAAAGATTGGTAAGCATATGTGGAATTCCCATCTTGTGTTAGGGGGAATAGGACTGCTTGTAGGGCTACTCTTTGCTTTTATTTTGGTTGAGTTTGGCCCAGCGTTGACGCAGCAGAACCCGCTATTCACCTATATCGCACTTATCAGCCCAGGGATATTTACAGGCTTGTTTATTGCGGGTTTACTGGGATTACGCCCTGATCGCTCACAGATTATTCAAACCGTTCGTCATGCAGTAAGACGCAAAAAAGTGGCTTTGGTTATCAATTTGGAAAAGTCGCAGTCGGTGTCTGATGTCTCGCAGTTTTTAAATAACCGAAGTAATACGGTGGTGGAAGCGATTCGCTAGATTAAATGGGCGTTGAGGTACAAAGAACTTTTACGGCGTTGTGATTGTCTCATTGCCATATCCCGGTTCATGATTGCCCAACGGGTATTTATTGAACGTAAAAAAACAACCGTTAGCTAATGCTTAACGGTTGCTTTTTGTGCGTAACGCAATGTAAAAGCCCTACCAATCAACCACGTCTTTATCTCTAAAGAACTTACCATTGGGCCCCCCCTTTTCATGGGTACCTAGCCACAATGCAGTTTCCGCTCCTTCCTCTGGTGTTTTAGGTGCATCGGAGCCGCCCATTCGGGTATGCACCCAACCAGGGCTCATTGCGTTGATGGTGACATCAGTATTATCGGGAATGTGATTCGCAAATTTAAGCGTTAAGGCATTTAGCGCAGCTTTACTTACCGCATAGGCCAAGGGGCCTTTCATGTTTTCACTAAAGCATCCCCACCCTGATGACACATTCACGATTCTGCCATAGCCTCTATCAATCATGCCCGGTAACGCTTGTTGTATCAGCGTGAGTGGCGCTAACGTGTTAACTTGTAACGAACGC
>Ga0114908_1000168_pt1 | contig 42345 bp, 21 predicted proteins | sample MalvireepMed_s17_FD_87292 | JGI IMG/M metagenome (GOLD analysis project Ga0114908, IMG submission 87292) | Marine viral communities from the Global Malaspina Expedition - Malaspina viral metaG DeepMed_s17 | ecosystem: Environmental > Aquatic > Marine > Oceanic | place: Mediterranean Sea... | reverse complement strand
TTGCTTTTGATGCTTTTGAAATGGATATGGATAGATTTACTGTAGGACATGAGAACAATAGTATTAATCCAGATACCGGATACCCTGAATTTGAGGGTATGAATTATGATGAACTATGGCGGATGCAGATACAGGCACAACAAGAGGCAGTAAAGGAAAGAGAGGCTTATAGAGATCAAGCTTGGTCAAGACAAATTCAGCAGCAAGAGGAAACTAAAAGGATACAAGAAGAATATGATTTGACAGCAAGAGAAAATAGAGCAGCCAATGTAAGGGCAGCGTCCTTAAGGCATAAACAACAAGAGGAGAGATTAAGAAAGACCCAAGCAGAAACTCGTCTATTAGCTGAAGAACGCCGTACCCATGAAAAGGTTCAAGCAGTAAAAGCAGAACGTAAAAGACAAGCTAGAAAAAAGGGTAAGACCCATGCTCTTACTGCTGCAACAGCCGCTGCGGCTCATGCCCCAAATAAACCTAGAGGAGCAGGAGTAGCTAAAGTATCTCGTAGAACGGCTCCCACAAGATTTTATAGCGCACCCGGTACTGGTGCTGGCGGCGAGGGTGGTCGTCACACCGCAATGGGTCGTAGACCCGCGTGATAGAAAGAAGGTAAACTATGGGAACATCAGTAGATAATACAATGCCTTACGTTCCTGATCCAGTCGAACAAACTGCTGCGTATGATGAGTTTATGGATGAAACTAGGGCTGAAGAAGATCTAGCGTGGCAAGAGAGAATGGATGAGGTTCTACAACAAGAGGAGGAGTTTAAAGCTTTAGAAGAGGAAGTAATCTCTCAAGAGGAATTAGAGCTACAGCAAGAAGAAGAGCAGATATCAGATACAGAGCAACAGGCTCAACAAGAAGCTGGTGTAATCCAAGATCCTACTGCTCCGGGTCAAGACCCTGATGATTTCTTATATGGATTCTATGGTTTAATTGATGATGAGGAATATTATTCAGATCTGGATGGTGATGAGGATGATTATTATTGATCTTTATTAGGAGATAACAATGGCTGAAGATAAAATTGTAGAACGCTGGAGACTATTAGATGGTCAGCGTCTTATGAGCCTAGAGCGCGCACGAAAATGTGCAGCACTCACAATTCCCTCCTTACTTCCACCAGAAGGTTTAACAGAAGAGAATCAATTACCTCAGGCTTATTCATCTGTTGCAGCTAGAGGCGTTACTAATATGGCCTCTAAAATTCTATCGGCTATGCTTCCCCTAAACGATGCTCCCTTTTTTAAGTTTGAATTATCTACTGGCATGGAACCAACACAAGAAATAGAGAACTTTCTAGATAGGTTATCTTATCAAACCTATAATAAACTTTCCAGTCGAAACCTAAGAGAAACAATTTATCTTGCCTTGCAGCATCTTATTGTTATTGGGGATGTGTTAGTAATTCAAGAAGATGATTTTAATTTTAGGGTAATTCGATTAGATCAGTTTGTTTTACGTAGAGATGTAGACGGTATTACTCAGGAGATCATTTACCTAGAGTATATAGCTAAGGATAATGATGAGGAAATTCTAGCTGGTTATTATAACTCTACTACAAATGCTAAGAAAGGGTATGATACAGTATATGTAAGACTAGAATTACAAGAAGATGATACATGGAAACAAACAGCCCAAGACGAAGAAGGAACAACCGTAAACTCAGGTTCGTTTAAAGTATCTCCTGTGGTTCCATTACGATGGGCTATTGTTGCAGGGGAAAATTATGGTCGCTCTCATTGTGAGGATATTATTGGCGATATCCAGACTCTCGAATCATTTACCGAAGCTTTAATCGAAGGTATTGCTGCTGGCTCAGCCTTTTGGATTGGTATTGATCCCGCAGGTTTAACTGAATTAGATGACATTGCTGGAACCTCTAATGGAGGCTTTGTGTCTGCAAGACAACAAGATGTCTTTACCCTTAGTCCTTCTGGTACTATGAACCCTCAGATTCAATCGACTCAGAGTGGTGTCGAAACTATGCGAAGAGAGATTGGCAACGCTTTCTTACTCAGTGGTTCAGCAATACCTAGTGGAGATCGTGTTACCGCAACGGCTGTTCGAATGATTGGTTCAGAATTAGAGACAATTCTAGGTGGTGCATTCTCAGCAATTTCTAGAGAATTAATGGAGCCTATTGTTCGTCGATCAGTACATCTTATGCTTGAAAATAATGAGATAGATCCTAGATTACAGGAACAGTTTTCTGAAGATGGTTTGTTAACAGTAGAGATTGTAACAGGATTACAAGCACTTAGTAGAGACACAGATCTTTCTAAGCTTATGCAAATGGGTGAGATGGTAAAGAATTTACCGCCACCCGCACTTGAATTATTTAGATGGGATGAGTATGCTAAAGCTCTAATTACCTCTATTGGATTTGATTCTACTAAGTGGGTTAAGTCCCCTGAGGAAGTTCAGGAAGAAAAGATGGCTCTGATGGAACAGCAACAAGGCGCACAAACACAAGCTGGTATCCAAAGTCAACTCGCCCAATCGGGAGCCGGTGCTGTCGGAGACTTGGCTGCTAAAGATCTACAGGAAACAGGTGGTCAAGGTATCCAACAAATCTTACAACAGAATCCTGAATTAGCAGAGCAGGTTTCGCAACTTAGTGGAGGTGTAATCTAATGGCTTTTCAAACCTCTACTATTGCTTCTTCAACCACAACTAAGATGCCTGCCGGATATACGAAAAAGTATTCCGCTTCAGCTACTAGTGTACTTTCATCTACAACCGATGGTGTTGTGACTACCTCAATTTCTGATGTATTTGCTAATAAAAAAATAGCTGTTGCTGTGGAAACAGTTGTTAGGTTTAATGCTGATGCTTCCATAAGATTGCAAGCATCTCCAGATGGTACAAATTGGGTAGATGTTTCAACTATATCAGCTACATCAGGACTTACCGCAGTTGGTACTAATACATTTGTTGTAGATAACAGTGATTTTTATGCACCGTATTGGCGGTTAATTATTAATGAGGAAGCTGCCACTATATATGGTGGTTCATATTCAGCCGGAACCGTTAAGACTGAATACTCTATAAGTTAGGAGAGAACTAATGGCAACCTTTATAGTCGAGGAAGACTTTGCAACTTCCACAGTTAATTTATATACAAAATATGAAACAGCAGCCTCTCCTCTTATCTCTGGTCTTACGGGATCTGGTACTGGTGATATCTTAGCCTCTCGTGCCATCAGTACTACAGCTTTTAACGGTAAGAAAATTATGGTGGGAGTAGATGTTACTATTGCTTTTTCTGATGTTGCTTCAACCTTAACAGTACAGCTATCTCACGATGGTAGTAACTTTACTGATACCTTTGCTACAATATCTTCAGATATTACCCCTAATGTTACTGGTCTTAAGATGGCTTTGGTTGATTTTACAAATACAGATGTTCCATTCTTTAGAATTGTAGCTAATGCTAGTGGGTTAACTTGGGGCAATAGTGGTAAACTTAAGTTCTTTTACCTATTACCACCGGCATGATCAATAGAGTAACTGTTGATATCCCTGAGCAAGAGCTAGGATCATTTAAGATTCAACACTGTAAAAGAAAATATGGTAAAGAAACTATATTATTCCATAATAAACAACACATAATGTCGGATAGACCAAGTGAATTTATAGAACATAGGCCGCTATTTTCTGAGACACTGAGGGGAAACATATTAGTTACTGGCTTAGGTATAAGCTATGTACATAATAAAATATTGTTTTCCCCTGAAGTAGAACGAGTTATTATCTTAGAAAAATATCCTGAGGTTGTAGGATTAGTATGGCCTTATTGTAAAAAGGATGATCGGTTTGAAGTTATTTGCTATGACTCCGATGACTGGGAACCTACTTTGCATTTCGATTTGGCTTGGATGGACTCTTGGACGGAGCATCATTCTGTCCCTCAAGAACTATGGTGGAAAAAAACAGAAGAGAAGTACAGTTCGCACTGTGATAAAATAATGTTTTGGAAGCCTACTAAACTTATGAACGGAGGTTGATATGGCAACTTACACTCCTACTGCTTCGGCTACTTCGGGAGCAAGGATACCTTGGCCTATAGATAAACCTCTCTGTCGATTAGAAATATCTAAAAACATACCAACGCCTATAAAATATGAAGAAGATAATACAACATACACAGTACCTATAGATGGGTCGTTTGCTACGACGCACGTAGGTACTGGCTGGATTCAATCTGGTAGAACATATCTTTTATCAGTTACAGTTCGTTATCAAATGGATGATGCTGGTGATGATTTAGTAATTACTATGTTGGAACGTAGTACTGGATCTAATGTGGTTATGGATGGTTCTAAAATGAAACACCTTGGTAGGCAAAATCCACCAACAAACCATTATTCTACGTATACTTTTGTTACTCAGTTTACTGCTAGTAGTACTAGTACAAATGGACCTATAGTTTACTTAGAACATACTGGAGCAGGTACGGCAACTAGTCCTATACAAGACTATGCTCAAATGATTTTGTTTGACCTTACGGATATGACAGAAGGTAATGATTATTTCTACGAAGAGAACTCAACAGATGCCTCTAATACAACTACCCCAGTTACGAGAGAATCCGCCACATTAAACTTAACAAAAGATAATAAAGGTCTTTGGTTATTGGGTGCTGCGTCTCAATATAAGTGTAATAACGATAATGACTATGAGTCTACGGTTATTATTAGGAATCAAGATGCCTCAATTTTAGGGGGAGATGTTTTAACATTAGATACAAGTGAAACAAATGATGAGGATATGCTTACATATACTACATTATTAGATAACGATTTATCAGATACTTCGTGGGATATACTACTAAAGACTAGTGACGAAACTGCGGCAGGCCGTGGTGTTTCTGCGAATCTAACACAACATAATAAAGTATTCGGTATTCGTCTTGGTAAATTTGTATCTTCTTCCTTTAGTTCAAACCAAGCTACTGATACTTCAGCAACTAATAATACTAAGACAATATCTATTGAATTAACTGGTATTAAACCACAATATGATTCACCAAATTACCTAGTACTTCATGGTGGTCTTGCTAACTTTGAAAGTGGAACAGCCGCATCTAGGAAAAAGGTTAAGTTTTTTACTGATGTACAGTGGAAAAATACAGGGGGTACATATGCTAGGTATGGTGATGATGATCAACAAGCTTATAGTACATTAATTTGGCGAGGGAATACTGCGATAAGTGCAGACTATGATGATAAGTTACCTTGGTTATCTACAGTACCTCCTACAGCCCTTAGTGGTATAGGAACATCTAGTGAACTATCCTTTAAGCTTGAGATTTGGAAGTCTCATCCTACAGGATCTAATGCAGATGTAGTAGAGGGTACTGATATATTTCTTGGTGTTATTGAGCTACCACCTGACTTAGACTATGACGATGGTGGATCTTATGTAGTTAAAGCAAACCATAGTACTTTATTATGTGGGCCTACGACACTAGAAGAATGTATAAATACTCGTAATAGATTACTAGAGGCTAGAGGATTTAGAGTTCCAGAAAAATGGGATACTGTTTGGACGAAACAAGACATAGAAAAAACATAGGGGAATATTTTGTTTAGACTCCTTAGAACACTAGTGTCGGATGCTATACTACCAAGTACATATTTGGATTTTGAAACAACTCATTTTAAAAGGGAGGATTTTATCATGCCTACAGTTGGGAAGGGTAAGAAAAAGAAGAAATTTAAATATACCAAAGCAGGTATGAAAAAGGCTAAAGCTTATGCTAAGAGAACTGGCAAAAAAGTTAAGTATTCTAAGTAGTTTATTTCTTGGGGGTTGTTTTTCTACGAATAAAACTAAGTTACCTTCTATCGCACCTGAGAATGTAACAACCGATATGGTTGAAAGAGTACAGAGTTTGAATAACCTGTCTATTCTTAGTGCTATAGGGGGCTTTTGTTTACTAGCAGGTATGGTTCTTCTAGTATTAACCAGAGGATCTATGGGATGGAGGGCAATTTTAGGTGGTAGTTTAATGATCGTAGTTAATTACCTTATTGCTCTATATGCCTCATGGATTTTTATTCCTGTAGTTGTTGTAACCGGAGCTATTAGTATAGCTTGGGGTTGGAAAATTATTGTTAAGATTATTAATGACGATAAGATCAAAGTAAAGGAGATCATTAGTGTTTAGTAGTGTGTTAGGAACAGTTTTTTATACTGCTGTAGTTTTTATAGTCGGTGGAATCATCGGCAGACCGTTATATACTTGGGTAAATAAGATGATGCCTTGGTCTAAGTCAACTTAGGGGGAACCATAGCTATGGAATTAGAAGCATTCACAATAATAGAAGTCTTGATAGGAACAGGAATTGTTTCTATGTTATGGCAAATGAATAGACAACTAGGTTCTTTAGCTACGGAGATGAAACGCTTTTCAAACATGATATCAGATCATGAAACAAGAATAAGAAAAATAGAAGGAAACTAATATGGCAGAGACAAATGAAACACAGCCGGAATTCGATTATCAACAGCCTGTTGTAAACGAAGCGGCAGAACAAGTACAAGAAATGCAGCAGGGGTTAACAGCTTCCCCGGATGATATGAATGCTATTGCTGAACGCGAAGCATTTAAGACTTACGTAAGCCAGCAAAATGTTGAGATGCCAGAGAATTTCTCTGATGCCAATCAGTGGTTTGATAGTCTAAAAGAAGCACAAAAGAATTATACCCAAGGCCAGCAGGAATTGGCACAGATGAGACAACAGATGGCTCAGCAGCCAACTCAACCACAGCCAACTGAAGAGACTCAGGCACAGCCTGAAGTTCCGGTTGATACAGAAGATTCGGAATTAAGAATTCCTGAGGTTGAAGAGGTTCCTGAGGAACCCAAACCGTTATTCCAAAGTATTGAAAAAGAAGATTGGGATAGTTGGGGATATGAAATTGCTACGACCGGAGAACTTATGGATAACACCATGAGTGAAATTAAAAGTAAGACCGGATTATCTGAGGAAATGATTAAAGATTTCGTAGCTGGACAAAAGGCTAAGATGAGAGAATCTTATGGTAACTCCGCTAAGGTTGTTGGAGGTAAAGAGAATCTCCAAAGTATGCTTAAGTGGGCCTCAGAAAACCTCAGTGAACAAGAAAGATATGCAATTAATTATGGCTTTGCTAATAAAGCTATGAGAGAAACTACTCTTAGGGGACTACAGGCTAGGTATACTGATTCTACAGCTAATTCTCCTAAGGCTAAGGAGCCTGCCAAAATGACAGGCAAAGTTAATGTAGGTTCCACAACGTCAGGACTAATGCCCTATGCAACAAAGCGTGAGTTTGCGGCTGATCGCAGTAATCCACGTTTTAGTATAGAACCGGCTTTTAGAAATGCTGTTGAGGAACGTATGATGAAAACTGATTTTAATTATCTTCCAGAGTGAGGGACAACTCTGGATAACTTGGTTACTCTTAAGTTAAGAACAATCCCCCTATATGGCAATGGATGTCTTAGATCTAGTTTAACCGCATATGGAGGACTCCGAAAGGAATAATCTAAAGTATGTCATCGTTAATCGTCCCTTCGTTTTTGCTCAAATATAAGGAGATAAACCAATGGCACTTCCAGGTGACTCATTTGATGCAACAGCTACTGGTTTAGCTTATCGTGGGAGTAGTACTGCCGGAACGTCGAACACGACGCCACCCGGTAAGTTATGGCTTCCTATTTGGTCAGGCGAAGTGATTCATGCTTACGATGAATACAATTCGTTTGAACCGTTAGTTATGTCGAAGACCATTTCAAGTGGTCGAGAAATGCAATTCCCTGTGACGGGAACAGTCAGCCTCAACTCATCATGGGATGCAGGTGAGGAACTGCTTGGTAATCAGGATTCCACATCGGGAACCTTTAAGGTTCTTCTTGATAACCGTCCAATGGCTGCTCACTTTGAGATTGATAACATTGATCTCATGTTAACACAGTGGGAATTCCGTGCAGAGTTAGCGCGTCAGGCAGGTATGACACTTGCTAATACTCGGGATAAGCAGATTTATGCTTATCTGGTTCGTGCTTCGTGTGAAGCGAAGCTTACTAATGATCCACGATCAGATCTGTCATTACATGATGGATTCCAAGGGTCGGACTATGATAACCTTGGTGTAGCCGCAGGCACACCTACGGCTCGAACTTCGTCTGCCTTGGCATATTTACAAGACCTAGAGGATTTCGTGGTTCATCTTCAGAACAATAATATTGCAACTGAAGGTGTATATAGTGTTGTCAATCCTCGTGCGTTCCAAGACATTCGCGCTCTTGGTGTTGCACGAACTCAAGCTACGGCGATTGACTCACAGCCAATGTTTGGTGGTGTTGCGCAGGCTGGTGGCTTAGGCCGACAGTTTACGGAAGGTATGAATAGTTTACAGGATTCCCTTGAATACATGGGTGTTACAATTATTAAGTCTAATCATATTCTTCTTGATAACGACCCTGATATTGGTGAAGCTAAGTATGTTCTTAATTATGCCGATGGGCAGATTAGGGCTGTAACTTGGCAGAAGGGTGCTGTAGCGGCTCTCAAGCTTCAGGGCTTGAAGGTTGATACGGTGGATGATATCCGTCGTAATACAGTATTCACGGTCGCATCTATGATGGCTGGCACAGGCGTTCTGCGTCCTGAGTGTGCTTGTTTCCATTCTGGATATGCTGCTTCAGCCGGTCGTGCTGCAATGATTACGCAGCTTGATATGACAGCGGAGTACAATGACGCTTGATCTTTGATCATAGTTGTCATTCAGTTTGACACGGTGGGCCTCCCTTTAGGGGGAGGTCTACCTTTTATTTTAACTAAGGAGGATTCTAATGGGATATCTTACAAGACTTAACGCTGTTAATGAAATGCTATTAGCAGCAGGTGAATCTCTGGTGTCAGATCTTGATGAATCCTCTGGTGTAGACACAAGTATTGCTGAGTTTATGTTAGATAATACTTCTGATGAATATCAGTTTAGAGGATTAGCTCATAACACATACATTCAAAAGAAGAAACCAGATTCCAACAATAAAATCTTCCTTCCAAATGATGCTATTAATATTACCTTATTAAGTCACCATACTAGTAACAATACCGCAGATGGATTTGATGGTTATATTATTGAAGCAGGTATTCGTGGTGAACCAAATGGTTATCTGTTTAATATTACTGAACAGACCGATCAATGGGAAGCTGGTACAGAATATACAGTAGAAATTATTCAGCGAATACGTTGGGAAGATATGGATTCTTCGATTCAAAAGGCTGTGGTTGCTGGAGCCGCTAGATGGTATCAAATGATTACCCAAGGTGACGAAGCTGCTGACGCTTTCTTGGCACAGAAAGAAGCTATGGGTATGGCTGAAGGTAAAGCTTCTGATGCAAAAACTAAAAGTAGAAATATATTTGATGGAGACTTAAGCAGACGAGCAATTCGTAGAGAACACTTCTTATTTACCAATGATCCCGCTAGATTTAGATTCTGGCGAGCAACTATGTAGGAGTGAATCATGGCTAAAAGAAAAAGATCTGTAAAAACTGTTAACCAAAGGATTGCGATTAATACTTTAGGTGGCGGTGTTGGTAGACAAGCTCCAAGTAAACGATTGCCGTCTGAAGCAGAGACTATAGAAAATTGTTATGTAACACTAGAACGATCTATTTCTAAACGATCAGGATTTGAAATCTTTAGAAATAATGAGGGCGGGTTTCAATATGATTTAAATATTGATGATATCGAGAGTAAAGATCTTTGGTTTCACTGGTTCGATGTAGCTAGTAATGCTAGATATCTTATTATGATTGATTTTAATGCAACTAGTTCTTCCCAACAATTCCTTTGGATCTTTAGATTAATGGCATTAGGATGGAAGGACATTTCTCCCGCCAATAATTCAATCGGCCCTGAACTACGACGTTATCTAACTCATAGAAACGATGAATATTCTACAGCTAGAGAAGCCTTACGATGTATTTCAGTTGGACAAGCCTTAATTATTTTAAACCGTACAGTTAAGACGGGATTTTCCAGCCAAGATTCAGGACCGGGCTGGCCCTTTGGATCAGGATCGGCTCCTATAGCTGGCCTTGAAAAAGCCGCCTTTAGATATGTTTTGGGATTACATGCTGCCGATCCAAATACTTCATATAACGCACAAAACGTATCTAGTGAAGGATCTGGATTAGCTGTAAAGATGAATTATGCAGGAACTAAAGTAACAGAAGTTACTTCTCCCGGCGATGGTTATAAGCTTGACGATGTAGTTAAATTTAATAATAATACCTTTCGATTAACTAATCCAGCAAACTATATGTTTGATTTAGATGGTAATTTAATGAACAATATTGATCTTAAAGGTAGACCTATAACCTATTATACTACTGTAGAACAAGACCCATTAGCCGAAGCAACAGAATGGACCCCATTAAATGCCTATATTACTGGTGACTTTGTAATAGGAGGTAGTCCTCGACAGGTATATAAAGTTATTAATACTATAGCTGATGGAACAGACGAAATAGAAACAACTAATTATCTCGCAGTAAGAGATGGTAAACTTATTGAGGTAGAGGATTGGGCTTATCCTGATAATGATTTTAAGTACAAGGGACAATCTCTAGATAACTTTGGTTCAATTAAGTTTCCTCCCCTAAAGACAGATATCTCTGCAAACAACGGATCAACCGACACAGTGTTTTCGGATGGTAGAGGCATCAGTAGAACCGCAGAAACATTAAGGGCTTTATATCCTAATACCGGAGATAAAGCCGATAATGGAGATGCTACAGGTATGGGAAAGGTTTACTTTACAGCAGGTGCATATCTAGCTGCCATGCCCGGATACTACCGCATCATCTCAAAGAATGCAGAAGAGGGAGGATCTGGAAGACCCTTTACACAGAAGGTTAGGACTCCAGAAGGTCATTGTATGTTTGATTCTAATAGGATGCCGGTTAGGCTTTCTTTGGTTAATTCTAATAACTTTGAGTTTGAACCGATTGAGTGGGATCCAAGAACCAACGGTACTTTAAAGACAAACCCCGGACCAGCAATTTTTACAAAAGATGATGAAAGCCTTAGACAAATAGAAATAAATAGTATTGCTTTTTACCGTGGACGTTTATTCTTTAGTGCTGCTGATACTTTATTCTCTTCAAGAATTGGAGACTTTGATAACTTTTGGTTTGAGGACGCAGGCAATATTGTTGCTAGTGATCCTATTGATCTTCAAGCTTCTTCTAATAAGTATTCTCGTATTAATGCTATGATTCCATTCTCAGACTATCTATTTATTAATACCGATAGTGATGCTCAATTTGAATTACTGGGATCAGAAAATACCATAACACCCTTCACAGCAGAATTGGCTCCTACTGCATTTTATTCAACCGCACCATTAGTTGATCCAGTTCTTATGGGATCACAGATCTATTTCTTTGCTGATAAGAAGATGTATATTTATTTCTCAACACAAACAGGCAGTATTGCTAGTGCTTTAGAAGTAAGCTCTCATTGTCCTGATTATCTACCATCAGAATTTGGTAGTACCGCAGTTGCTGGATCAAGAGATACTATTTTCTTTGTAGATGAAGATAATAAAAACGAAATCTTTGTTTATTCAAATCGTTATTCAGGAGATCGGGTAATTCAAAATGCATTTCATAAGTGGGTATTAAATTCTGAAGATCAGGTGTTAAGTTTAACCCACTTTGACGATAAACTATATGCAGTTATCCAAAAACCTAGAGGCGATGGTACAACAATTCTTTATTTAGAGCGTATTGCTATGTCAGATGAGGAATATACAAAACCTAGAATTGATCATAGATATAAACACATTACTGCCGATGAAAATACAGAGTATTTACCAGAAACAGACCAAACCAGAATAGTTGTTCCTTTCTTAGCTCCCAATATTAATGAGGTTATCTTAGATGATGGCTGGGGAGAGTTAAAGTATTTAAGAATAACACCAGATTCTGTAGTTACTTATGTCGATAGCAAACAAACTTGGGTTACTATCCAAGGAAACTATAAAACAATAGATAATAAGTTTTACCTTGGTGAATCCTTTTTGATGAATGTTGAACTATCCCAACAATTCTTTAGGGATGAAAACAATAATATCATAAACGGTATCTTAAGCCTAAAATCAATGTCGATACGTCATTCCTATACAGGAAACTATAGACTTGAGGTAAAGCGTCGAGGACGAGCGGCATTAGTAACAACTTTTGATGTAAACCAACTTGGCGTACGTGGACAAACTTTAGGTTCTTTAGAATTATTTGAACCTGAAGGTGAGATGACAGCAAAAATTTTAGGCTTTGGTTCAGAAACACAAATATTTATCAAGAGTGATTTTCCCACTCCCGTCAATATATCTAATATGGAAATCAAAGCCATGTTTAGACCCACATACAGTTCTGTCTTAGATTAAGGAGAAAAGACATGAGTTATATCAATACGAATGATTCCTACGGATCATTTGTTAAATATTCAGGTAGTGCTGGAACGTACACTTATTCGTACAGCACCCTTTCGCTCAACTCTTCAATCTCTGATCAAGACCAATTAATCGTTGTTCGTAAGTTTACTCCTTCGTCAACTTTTGAAGCCGCTGCTGCACCAGATGGCTTAGGTGGAACTAAGATTGCTGCTTCAGAACAGTGGGATGCTTGGACCTTACCAAACACATCCTCTTCTGGTAGTACAATGTATACTATTGATACAGTAGCCAAGACAATTACACTGTCTAATACAAACGCAGACTACGTATGGAACCGAAGCGGAACTACAGTTAATCTACCCGTCTTTGTTCCCTCAACAGATACCATAATCATAGCCCGTAAAACCTATGGCGTAAGTCCTTTTGTGACATGGGCTTCCGGTTCTAAGCTAACCTCTGCCCAGCTTAATCATCAAACTACACAGTTAATTTATTTGAGTCAAGAACTATTAGATAAGATTCACAACGCAAGCGACCTTGATCCTTACTATGGAACTCCCAGTGGCTATGCTACATTAAACACACTTGGAGCCTTAAGTTCAGCTAATACTAATACCCTGACATCAGGCGATGGTTTAACTGGTGGTGGAGACATTGGTGATAATCTTACGTTAGCTGTAGATTTAGCTGACGATAGTGGTCTTGAGTTTGACGTTAATAAACTTAGGGTAAATACAGACACAACCATAATCCGTGGGACTGCTGGTCTTGGTGTCATCTTAAAAACTAACGGTGCTTTGCTTTCTGATGCTGATGGTGTTTATGTGGACCTTGAAGACAGCGTAACCTCTACATCTACGGCTAAAGCACTTACGGCTAATCAAGGTAAAACTCTTAAGGGATTAATTGATGCGTTAGGTACTGGGGTTAACTATCTTGGTAGTGTAGCTGCGGGCGTAAAAGCAGCAGCGACAGATGCACTTAAAATCACAGGCGGAACTGTATATCACAACGATGCATTCACAGTCCTTGTTCCTGAAGATGCTGGTGGATATGCCGGTGACGTTACTGCTACAGTTATAGCTAGAACTTCAATGGGAAGTACTCCATCTGCAAATCAGATTCATTGGTATCTTGATCCGAGCGGCGATGCTGCTAAAATTGCTAATTTAAAACTTGCAATTAATGGTACTACTGATACTGCAAAAGTAAAATTTGGGTCTAGTTTCACAAACACGCTTGGCGTTAAAGGTCTTACAGCATCTGATGGTGTAGCGAGTACAGAGTCATATGCTAGTCTAACTGCGGATAATGCTGGTGCTGATGGAAACGACATTGCGCTTACAGATACAGTAAGTACAGTTCTCGTTAATGAATCCGCACTTACAGATGGAAAACTTGCTGGTGGCATTACCCAAAGTTCATTCCCTACCGGGAGTGGAGGAGGAGGAGCCTTTGCTGGGGGCGATACTGTAGATATTATTACAAGATCTGGTTTTGTTACTCCTACTGGCGGAACGGAAATGGAAGTAACTGTAGGCGAAGACATCCGATATAATGGCTCAGCATGGTATAACGCGGGAGCTACGGCTACCTTAGATGATACCGCATATTTTAAGCATGATGGCTCTCGGGTTGCAACTGGTGAATTTAATTTAGGTAGTAATAAGATTACTGCCCTTGCTACGCCTACGGGTGGTACTGATGCTGCTACTAAAACTTATGTTGATTCGGGATGGTTCAGTGGTGCTGCCGCTTCCAACCATATTCTTAAGTACAGCGGTAGTGCATGGGAAAGCGGAACCATTGGCATGGAACATATAGGTAATGAAAACATTTCCGCTACACCTGCCCTTGGCGATATTATTGCTTGGGATAATGATACTAGTAAGTGGACAAACTCTAGTATTGTTTCAACTCCTCAGATTTGGTATACTGGAGGAGCGGGAGAATATGCTATTGATCTTGCTCCTGATGGTACTATAGTAGCTTTTGCTGTGGGTGATGCAGTACTCCCAAATTCTACCGTAGCAAGTGCATGGTTCGTTACTATAGATGGTATTGTTCAACCAGCTAATACGTATTCTATATCAGGAGATACTCTTACATTTACTACGGCTCCACCAGATGAAGCAGAGCTTTACTTTGTTTGCTTTGGTGTTATGGTTACAACTAGTATTGCTGCTTCAGTAGGAGACTTAAGTGCAACTACAGTTACAACTACAGGCGATATAACAGTAGGTGGAGACATCTCTATAGATGGAGGAGACATTACATCCTCTGGAAGCACTGTAAATGTTGTTAAGGATTTTGCGGTTAATACTAATAAGTTTACTGTAGATGAGGCTACTGGAAATACAACTATTGCTGGTACTTTAGATGTAGTTGGTTCTACAACCCATAATGGTGAAGCTGAATTAAGATTACTCGAAATTATATCAAGAAAAACAGAAAATAACCATGATAGTGCAAATGCTATGACAACCACTTGGAAAAGTCTAGGACAAGTACTAGAAATAACACCCAGAAAAGCGGGTGATATTGTAATGATTAGTGCTAATATACCTTGGTATATGCAGAATACTACCACAAATAGTAGATATGTTCAGGTTAGACTTATTAAAAACTTTACTAGCTCCGAAGTAATGCCAACCACCCTCGATGGCGGAACAGATATTACAGACGATAATGGTGATGTCGGTAGCAATCATTATAGATACTTCTGGATTTCTGCACAAACAGTTCTTTACATGCCTATTGAGTTTAAATATACTATAACAGCAGATGATGTTTCTACTTACGACGGTGGGATAGGAACAAAGGTAAAGATTGGTTTATTTGGTTATGCTAGTAACACTAATGTAAAATATCAAGGAAACTATGGATCGACCTTATACGGATACTATTACTCAACATAATTGTTAATACTTTTATCTTTAGGAGAAACTTTAAATGGCACTTACTAAAACTAATTTACGAATGATGGATACTGGGTTCATCACGCCGCTCGACTTCGGGGCAATAGGCGATGGGGCAACAGACGATGCAACAGCCCTACAGAATACCCTTAATGCATCAGACTATAGTGTCATTGATCTTGCTGGTAAGACTTATGCAACTACCGTTCAACTAACATTAACCCGAAGTAATGTTACGATTAAGAATGGTACAATTAAGTATACTGGTACTAATAAGAGTAAACTTAGCATCCTTAAGATTGGCAGCAGTTCTCCGGGTTTCGGAAGTACTCTCAATCCCAATGCCGCTGTAAATATCGGAGAGTATGTAATAAGCTTTGCGAGTGCCTCTAGTTTTGCTATAGGTGATTGGGTAAAAATTGCGCATCATACTGATAATACAGATTTTATTTCTAATTATACTGATACTTCTTCTGTAGATTCAAACCCCGACCTAAAAACTACCTTCTTTAGTGACATGCAAAAAGTTACTGCGGTAAATTCTTCAGATAATGATATTGTTTTACTTAACCCCATACTTGGAAAACTTACGACAAACTCAACTGTAATAGAAATAACAAATATTTATAATAATATTAGAATTGAGAGCGTAACCTTCAAAGGTCATGCCATAGCTGAAGTTGCTATAGATAATAATGGTTTTACTAATTCTTCAGCGTCAGTAGTTACTGTTAATACCGCTGCTTCAGCAGCACATAATCTTGAAGTAAGTGACTATGTTTACTTTGGCGGTGGTACTACTGCTAGTGCAGACTTTAATTATAATGATCATGTTAGAGGTGAACAAACTATAACTGTTGATGTAGATGCAGATACATTTCAGTACTCTTCTGGGGATATTGTTCATGTTGCTTCGGTTGGTGGCGCAACAGCCGTAGGTGTCTCAGGATTAAATCGTGCTTTAGAGATTTGGTATTGCTCTGACGTAACGGTTTATAATTGTAATTTTGAGGATTGTCCCGGTGGTATTGTAGAGTTAAATTACGTAAATAATTGTAAGATTGATTCCAATACTTATGCTGGCCCTGCCTATCCAGATGCAGACATTATCTTATTAGGAAATACTACTCCATATCTTACGATCTCTAACAACACAATCTTTGGTGGTCGCGGCGGTAACGCCGTATATTCTCCGAGTGGTCATGCTGCAAGAAGAGGAACAACTTATGAACATACAGGTGGTTCTTATTGTCTTATTAAGGATAATAGATTTATAGGTATACGAGGTGTCGGTATTCAGTTAGGGGCTACTTTTGTACGAGCTAAGATTGAAAATAATTATATAACAACGGCCACAAAATTCTTAACTGGATTAGATGATCTTGGGGTTTCTTTCTATAATCGTAGAAATATAGTAGTAGCAGCATTTGACACAGAGATTTTAAATAATCATTTAGAAAATGTATTATCAACAGGTATTCAATTAATAAATGCTATTACTGCTGATGATGTTTTAACTGGAGCTATTGGCGATGCAGTTTTAGGCACAGACGATAACAATTATATACCCTTTTATTCTTTTAAAATAAGAGGAAATAGAATTTATTCTTCAAAACAATTAAGACCGGACCAAGGCATTGAGATTTATAATGAGGATTCTGTAAGAACAGCCGATGCAAGTCAAATAACAGACAATATTATTTATGGTTTCGGTAAGTCTATTCATTTTCATGTGAATGCTGGTACAACTATGAATAACTGTGTACTTACTAATAATATCTGTATAGTAACCGCTGATAGTACTAGTTCCGTTTTGGCTACTAATATTGATGTAACCGGCGTATCGGGCGCAAGAGCTAATGCATATAGATGGGCAGTAAATAATAATATCTTTAATATCAGAGGCGAGGCCGCTGATTTTGCTGATGCAGCCGCACACAACCTAGATCTTTTCTATCTTCAGTTTACAAGATGCTCTATAAATAGTAACATCTTTAGTTATTCTGCTCTGTCTCATGCCGACGCTTCTCACATTCGTTTCAATGATCCTACGGCTACTGGTGTAGATCAATACGTAAATAAATCTATTTTTATTGGTAATGTCTTTGAAAATGGAGATTCTACTTCGTCACTTTATGATATTTCGTTAACACAGGCCGATAGTGGAGAAGTTGGATATACTGTTGGTGAGAGTTTAGCTGCTGAGAGTGCTGACTATGGTGAACGCTATGGATTAAACGTATGGTCAAACATTTCTGATAGTGAGTGGCCCGGACCTGATTGATCAATAACCGGGTATAGTAGTATAAGGAACAACGAAATGTCAAAGAAAAATCTTGTATCACGACTAAACAATATCTTATTACAACAGTTATTAGAAGACCTACACGATCCTAGTAAATGTACGCCCGGACTTTATCAAGTTATTCGCGGCATTGTAAATGATAATAAAGATAAGCTCGATGAAATTCCTGAGGATATCTTAGATGAAATTACAGATATGCTTGAGAATACTCCTTTTAAATTTGGAACTTAAGGAATACTTATGAAAATTCCACAAGAAATGGTAGATGATTTTAGGAATCACCTATGGGCTTGCTTTAAATACTTAGGACTAGGTGAGCCTACTGCTGCGCAATATGCGATGGCAGAGGCTCTACAGGACGGCCCTAAGGATATGCAGCTACAGGCAGGCCGTGGCTTTGGTAAGTCTGTTATTACCGCCTGTCTAGCCTCATGGTTTCTCCTAAGAGATTCTAATGCTACCATTCTTGTTGTATCCGCTACTGGAAATAAAGCAGCCGAGTTTATTTCGATGACCCGTAAAATTATGGATCTTGTCCCATACTGTGAACATCTTAGACCGGGGGATCACACTACCGATAATGCTTTTGCTTTTAATGTAGAAGCTAGAGATAAGATTGGTCAGGATAAGTCATGCTATGCCCGAGGAATTTCTTCTCAGATTACAGGTTCTCATGCTGAATATGTTATCGGTGATGATATTGAGATTGAGGGCAACTGTGAAACTGCGGCTGCTAGACAAAAATTATTAAACAAAGTACATGAGTTTGAGCAGATCAGAAACGTAGGTGGTAGAGTTATTCTACTAGGAACACCACAGATTCAAGAGAGTATCTATAATGTTCTTAAGGATAGTTATGATGTTACTAAGTTTCCTGCCGTTATGCCAGATCCTAATGTGCCTAGTGAAATCGAAGATGTTAATGAATGGGTATTACAATCTGGATTAGAGATTGGCGCACCTACACAACCAGAAAGATTTCCTATGGAAATTCTGTTAGAGCGTCAAGCTAAAATTGGACCGAGGTTATTCTCACTACATTATAAGTTAGATACAACCTTGGCTGATGCAGCTAAATATCCACTAAAGTTATCTGATCTTGTTGTTATTGATGTACACCCTGAGATGGCCCCTGAAAAAGTTATATGGGCATCCTCAACTCCTAATAGAACACTACCTTCTTTTGGACTAGCGGGCGATAAGATCTTTGATCCAATGTGGATATCCCCTCAATTCACTCCCTATACACAAACAGCAATGTTTATAGATCCATCGGGAAGAGGGAAGGACGAAACTGCCATCTGTATAGCCTCAACGTGTAATGGATATATCTATATTCATGAGTTATTAGGTTTAGAGGGTGGCTATAGTGATGTTACGCTTACAAAGATTTCTAAATTAGCTTACCAATATGGATTAAGATTAATACGTGTTGAGTCCAACTTTGGTGATGCCATGTTCTGTCAGTTATTACGTCCTATTGTTGCTGAGATGTGTGGACAAGTAGCGATTGAAGACTATAGAGTAACAGGAGCCAAGGAAGCTAGAATCGTTAATGCTTTAGAGCCTGTAACCACACAGCACAGACTTGTCTTTGATACCAAAGCAATAAAAGATAAAGAAACTCAATATCAAATAACCCGGCTAACACCATCTAGGGGTAGTTTATCCCACGATGATAGGGTTGATGTACTCTCGGCGGCGGTTAGTTATTGGGAAGATACTTTAGGCTTAAATGTAGATCATGCTATTGCAAAGAACAGAGCTAAAGAACAAGACGAAGTAGTAAAAGAATGGTTAAGTAACAAACGAATATTTGGTGTATTGTCTGATAAGGTTACTGGAGCCATGAGATTACACCCGTCTAATCCACAAGAACAACCTAATAAATGGTCCATTAAAAGAGGCCGTAGTTGGAGGTGATTAAATGTTTGGTCAAGATACAACCTTAGCATCTAATGAATATAATAAAATGATCAAACAGAATCCTGAATTAAACGAGGGCTTTACAGGATTTAATACTCCAGAATTTAAAGCCCAATGGGAACAAAGCTATAATTCAAGTAACTCTGAAGAAGAATTAGGTATGTTAGCCTCATTACCAGTAAAAGAATTTTCAAAGGCTTTGTTTACATCCGATCAACCCCAGCCTATTGTCCGATTTGGTGCTTTTGATGATGCTCAAGAATCATTTTATGATGATTATACACTTAATCAGTTTAAACAAGAGTTTCCAAACGATCCTCCTCTTGGTAGTATGTACCAAGGTACGTGGCATGGTGCATCTAGAATTCCAAAAGGAAAGCACGAAGGAAGGTATCTAAAGAAAGTCGGACACCCAACTTTACACTTAGCTCTCCTATCGGATTTACATTATCATGATCCACCCAAAATACCTGAAGGAGTAGCTGTAAAAGACATATCTGAGGATGTTATTGATGGACGGCCTAATCCCCATCGAATTTATTATACAGAAGAAAACGGACAGAGAACATTATATAGTTTTCCTCGTAATAAACAAATTGATCCTAGATTTAAACCCATTGAACCAGAATATTTAAATATGTTATTAGAACAGGCTTATTTTTTACCAGAGTTACAGGGATATATTATGGATAATGAAATCCCTAATCGAAGAATTCCGGGTAAAGTTGGTAACACATATAAAATCTATGCGGATTCTGGAAAAGATAAGTATTTAACGATTGGTATTGGGCATCTTTTAGACCCAAGAAAACCTGATTCTATTACAAGAACCAGACGAATGTTACAAACTATTAATCCTCTTTTAAACACACAAGCTATTATGAAAGGTGAACAGGGACTAACCCAAGCAGAGGTACACCAGCTATTTCAGATGGATATAAGAGAGAAAACTGAAACCACACACAGAGTTTTTCCCAATCTTCATACCTATCCTGATTATATACAAGTAGCTCTTATTGATGCTACTTATTGGGGAATGATGGGCCATAGTCCAACAACCCGAAAACTTATTAAACTAGGACGATTAGAAGAAGCTCGGGATGAGTGGCTTAGAAATAAGACCTATAAACGAGGAGAGTCTAGATTTCGTTTTGAAAAGTTTGATCAAGCTTTAAAGAGATGGATAGAAGAGAAAGCTAGATTTAGAGCTAAGGAGGATTAATATATGTTACCGGGATCAGCAGGTATGTTTGCAGGACAGGCACTTATGGGTTCGGCTATGTCAGAAACAAGTTCGGCTATCAGTGATGTAACTGGAGCCGCAGGAGGAGGGTTAGGTAGTATGTTAGGAATAGGACAATTAGGTTTAACAGCAGGAATGGGAATACTTAGTATATTCCAAAAAAGAGCAGATGAAGCTAAACAAAAATTTGCACAGCAAGTTGAGTTTGCTCAGAATATGTCTAACCGAAATTGGGAAACTCTCGATGGCTCTGTAAAGAATCTATTAAAAAATATAGAAATTAGTAGAATAAATCAAGCTAGATTTAGACAGAATAGAGAAATTGGTAGAGCCGCAATGGAATATAAAGCTCTATCAAAGCATGAGTTACATAAAGATACTGGATCAAAACTTCGTCAGATCAATCAAGGTTTGCACTCTAGTATGGGAAAGCTATCAGCCGCAGCAACAGGCTCAGGTTTATCTACCAATAGTGGTACATATAAAGCCCTGAAAAACCAATTTAAAGCTAATGCTGGAGCAACTTTAGAATCTATTAAGATCAACGATCATACAGAAAGACAAAACATCCAACGTGCTTATGAGGGTCTATTAGCAAAACGAGATCTCTTTAGTTATAATATGCCATCTTATTATGTTCCTTCGCAGCCACCACAAAATGTCGCATCGCCCGGAAATAATTTTATGGATTATGCGTCAGCAGGATTAAGTGGTGCAGCAGAAGGATTAAATATGGTTAATACAATCGGTCAACTTGAAATGAATGCCGGTGCAGATCAAATGTCTACTTGGTAGCGGAGGATTTAAATGGTACGCATTGAAGATAATACTGATAGAGGACGACAGCGACAATCTCCGGGGTTTTCATTTGCCAGTGATACTCTCACAGCAGGAATGAATCTTTTAGAGGAACTAGCAGGCGCACAAGAAATAACAAGTCCAGCTATTAGAAATCTTCAGGGATATGTTCAACAGGGCGGTATGACTTCTCAACAACAATATTGGGATCCAAACCTTATCGAAAAAATGGAACAATCTGGACAAGGAATTGCCGAAGGCGTTTTAGATTTCGTTCGATCAGGATTTAGTTTTGCTAAAGAAGTTGGAAAAAATATAGTTCTCAAGCAAGAAGGATATCAAAACTTAGACGTTAATCGAATTGAAGAAGGTATCTCCGAGGGAACTGATAATCAAGAAATATGGGCAGAGCGAAGAGCCGAAGATATTTTAAAGATTCGAGACTTAAATCTTGGTCCTAATGTAACCGCAACACAAGTACAAGATTGGTTGTCTGGAAAAGATACTGATATACCGGCTTCTGTAGCTAAACAAATAAACGCCCAACTAGGCTTTAGTCCTTCTTCTTCTACATGGCCTATTCATTGGAGTACAAAGAAACAACTAGATTGGTATGACGAACACTTTGGAAACATTGAATCAACAATGGAGTCTCGTAAAGGACCAGTAGCTTTATTAAAAAGTAGAAATAAGTTTGTTCTGGATGCTATAGGAAAAAACCTAACTAAGAATTCCTTTAAATCTCTTTTTAGTATTACACTTGAAAAACTAAGTCAAGTACCGGGAGTAACAGACGAAGACTATAATGAAGTTACAAAAGCTTTATTAAACCAAGCCTATGAACACAATCCTACTTGGGCTAATGACGGTACGTTTGTTCAAGGTATTCAAGAATGGGCCGATAGACGGCTATTGATGACTCAGAGTATAGAAATGAAAGCCGTTGATACTTATATACGAGAACTAACCTCTAAAGTAGAGGGCGGACAATCAATTCTAGATTCAGTTCAACAAACAACTATAGAAGACTATAGAAACAATCTAGAAAAAGCTCGGCTTATAGGTCTTATTCCGCAAGATGCCACATCCTTTGATGCTTCTTTTGATCCAAAGGTTTTAGCAGAAGTAATTTCAAACCAGATGGTTAATCTTCTTGGAGAAAACGTATTACCAGTAACTGAAGATTATTCTTCTTTAGGCAAAGATGTATCCTTAACAGAGCTTTTTAAAGGACGTATAAAAAGTAGTCTTCTTTATCCTCTACATCAAATGTCCCAAGGAAATAAAGATGCTAATGTAGCAAGCCAAATGAAAATTACAGGCGATCTAGCTAGATCTAGTATGGAGAGAGGAGATTTACCGGCAGTACGAAAAAATTACGAGGACTTAATTACAGCTCAGCGATCTATAAATACTCCACAAGGTAGAACGCTTGTTCGTTCTTCTATTTTAGAGCCTATACTCAAAGATGTACAACAAAGTGGTCCTGTAATTCATCGACATATTCAAAGCCATTCAGAAAGTTTAGGACTACCGACTTCTATAGATCAACTAAATTATGCTTTAGATACTGCAATTCCAGAACGGGCTGAGATCATTGCTAATCTTTTAACAGAGTGGCAGTTGGGATTTAACATAGCATCAACCGATGATACTAGAGTCAATGCTATCTTTGAAGACAATTACAATAAAGTTCACGAAATAATGGAAGAATCTTATAGAACACATGCTCTAGGAGAACTTACCCGAGAGATGGAAGGTGCTTCAACTGTAGCAGTTAATGAGTATCTACGGCAATATCCGGGTGGCTTAAATACAATGGTAGATGCTACAGGCTCTCCATATACTGAAACATCATTATTAAACGAGGTCTATGTAGATATAAATCTACCCGATAATTTGACTACTATATTTAGGCTTCTTCCTGAGGGTTCAACCCCAACAGAACATACTATAGCTACACCAAATTGGGGAAAACGCGAAAACGAAATGAGACGACAAACTGGTGGTCTTATGGGAGTACCTAAAGAAACCGTTATTTCTATTGATCCTACCAGAACAAGATTAGTTTCACCTAGAGAGTTAAGAGCTTTACCTGAACACGCAGGTAGAATAAAACAGATGATGGAACAAGGTGTTTTGGGAGACGAACTGGTTTGGGAAATGATAGAAACAAGACCTGATGGAACCGGAGGAAAGGTTTACTACAAACCTGTTGAGGCAGGTCATCCAGCTATGGTTATGTATGATAAGTTAATTGAAAGTATTCGAAGACCGATTTTTAATGCTTGGGAGGCTGGAAAAGGCGGCGCGAGAAAGAGAAGCACCGGTAATACTCCCGATAGTCTAGAAATGGATCAAGCATCTATAGATCTCTGGAGAAACGCAGCTATTAATATTCCTCTTCTTTCACAAGACCCCAACCAAGCTCTTCCAGCACAACAGGCTAAGCAAATATATGCTACCGGAAGAGCCGAACAAATTAATACTATAAGAACTAGTACCAGCGGAAAACGAAAGTACGAGTCAAGCTTAATGAAAGACAACGCGCAGAACTGGTCTGAAACCTTAGGTGATTCTGATAGTCAAAGCTTATTATTTCAATGGATTGGCGATGTTTTCGTGGCACTTCCTATGCAAGATCAAGAGAGTATAACTACCTATTTAATCTCTTATGGAGATGAGAGACAGCAGATTTTTGGGAACTTCTTAGAAAACTATTTAGAGGAAGCTTATCCAATAAGTAAAGGACCGAATGGTAGACAATTTAGGGAGCGAGATATAACTATATCAGATCCTATGGAAGTGATGGCAAAGATATACGACGATGCTAAGAGTTCGGTTGAAAATATGTTAACTCCAGAGGCGTATGACGCACTTTGGGCAGACTATACAACCAAAGAAGGAGACATAACTTCCAAGTCTAGTCGGGAACAAAAAGATTCTCTTATGCGATCACAGGGAGCAGATATGTTAGCGGATATGATTTGGGATCAAATGATTTCAGACAGAACGATAGCTAGTCTTTCCGATGACAATAAATTAACAGCAGAGAGGATCGCTAAGACGGAAATATCTTTTGATTTGTTTATGACACTTCTAGATCCAGATGATCGAATTAGAATAATGGAAGAGTTTATTGTACCGGCTGTTAATTCTACTATGGCTCCAATGATATCAATGATGGAAGCCGGTAAAACGGAATCAGTCGATATGTTTACCGCTGATACTGGTTCAGACTTTGCAGAGTTAGGTATTACGTCGCTTAAGCCTAATTTTGGTCCAATGCAGGTAAAGTTCAATGAGTTAGCAGCCAGATATACGATAGAACCTGTACTACGAAATGGAAACACTGGACTCCAATTAGTTGAGCGTATAGGTAGCAATACCTCACCTATAAACGAACGGTTTATGTCTGCCACCGACCAAACAAATGTTAAGACTGGTGTTCGAGTCATCCCTAGTGAGGAACTAAACATTGGACTCCAATTAGATATGCCCACAGGAGAACCATCATATCTTGCTAGATTAATTACCCAACAAGCAGAACGATCAGATGAACGAGAAGACTTATTTGAAGACATGCTTGAGACAGGAAGTATAGACTTTAGACACTATGCTAGACCAAACCAAGAATATCCACGATCCTTAACTAATCCAGATATTTTACAGGCTGACCAAGAAAACTTTGATGCTATTATACAACAAGGTAAAGACGATCCTGATTTCGATGTACGAACAGCCTTACAAGAACAAGGATATCCACACGACTTGATCCCTAAAGATGAAGATTTTCCTGAGTGGTTAGAAAGAATGTCACTTAGGACTTCATTATATCCCGATGAATTTACTACAGAATTACAAAGTAAACCGGAACTTGGAGCTATAGCCGAAAGAGTAGATTCTTTAGCGACGGAATACCAATGGATCCGTCCTTATCTTCCAAACGATAAAGCTGAAAAACAAGATAATAACTTTAGAATGGCTTATACTCTGTCACAGATTTTAGCTTCTGATGATGTAGCATTGATCAAACCAGAGCAACAAAAAGAAATGAAAAGAATATTAGATCAGGTTAGGCAGGCTATTCGTACAAGACGGGAACCGGGTATTGCCGAGCCATTGACTCCAGAAGAAGAAACAGCAATTCAGAAAGCCGAAGAATCTTTAGACAGAATAGATACATATATAACCCAATCCCACGAAGAAAGAGCATGGTATAATGCAAATATTCAAGTAGGAAACGAGATTACAGGCTTAGAAAAAATATGGCAACTCAGCAAAGCAGTAGCAGAAGAGTGGCATCCTTCATATGATACAATGACAGTCACTAATCAAGGACAAAGAGTTCAATATCATTGGGCTAAAGAATGGGAAAATGTAGATTTTATTGAAGCTAAAGCATATGATCAAACTATGCACGAACTTAATCGTGTTTTAGAAGCTATTGATATTAGTAGACAAACTAGAGAATTTGAGGCTCCTCGTCACTTAATGGATAATTTGAGAGCATATGTTGGTCAAATAATGATAGATAATAGAGCCGAAATCCAAGGATATTTAGATACAGAATTAAGTCTATTATCTAATACTATAGAAAAAAACAAAGCAAAGATTGGAACACCCGCAGGAAAAGCAGCCTTAGGAAACCTACCACCAGAACGACAACGATTAATATTTGATCAGGCTATGGATAGCAAACAGGGTACTATTTCATCCTCGCCTCCTCCATTCGCCCAACCACAAGAATCTAGGGTTCCTATAGTACAAACCCTATCCCATATTAGAAGAGCTTCTGTAGCCTCAAATGATTACGGTCCTTATAATAACGCATGGAAAAACGTATATGATGATATAGATTTACAGTTCGAAGCTATGAGAATTACGGATCCAGAGATACTTATTAGTACGGTTGATCCTGATGGTAATCCTACGGATCCAACTGGAATCTTAAACTTCTGGTTCACAAACCCAACAGCTATAGAATTTTATCAAACATGGAAAAACAATCCCGACAATCCTAGTCGAGCGATACGCGATGCTGGTTTAGATATAAGAATGGAAAAATTATTCGAGGAACAGGTTGTTCTAGGAGCTTTTCAATTATCGGGAGAATGGGAACAAATAAACTTCGACAGTCTTCTTCCTCAGACACTACGAAGAAAGCTTTTCTCATCTCCTTTAGGAATAGGAATGGACTACATCGAACAGAAAATTCAAGATGCGTATTATGCTAAAGAACATGGGCCTTATTCTCCTTATAATATTTATAGATCTGATTCTATATCAACTGATTATACATATGCAGATGCGGTTAGAGATTACGTAACACATACTGAAGCAATACCAGACCAGAAATTTTGGGAGTTTATTGCTGAACAAGAACGACATAGAGATCCTCTTACACAAATGGATATTCTTGAGTTTGCTGTATCACGTACTAAATGGGGTATACCGCTTGGAAGATCAGGATATGATCAAACCTATGAAGAGGCTATTCCTTGGACATTTGGTGGTGGGCAAGTAACCTTTGCTCCTATGACTCAAAATGAGATGCATAATCGACATACTGGTTACTTTAGAAATAAACCCCAATCAGGAGATTGGGTTTCTGCTTTCGATGGAATTGCTGGGCGTTTAATGATTAATGGAAGATCAATAGAAGTATTAACTGGTCTAGAGCGAGTTTATAAAAAAGATATCCGATGGAATGATACATTGGGAAGATACGAAATTTATTCTCTACACATTCCGGCTCTATTACTTAATGATTCTCAAGCAAATCCTAATTCTGTTCCAAGAATACCCAAACCAGAACCTGAGGAATATGCAGGAGAAAACCTCACTTTTTATTTAAATAAAGGAGGACCGGATGCAATGGGAGGACGCTTTGATAAAGATAGAAGCATACAGATTGCAGTTCCAGAGAATTCTGCTATTCAAGCACAGCTAAAAAGAAAACAAGATGTTAAATTATTTACTAAGCCGAACTTAATTTCAGATCAAACTATTCGCTTATCTGAAAACACAAGTCAAATGTTTAATGTTGCTGGCCTTCGAAGAAAAACAGGATCAGGAGGTCACTTTGTTTATAGTTTAGTATGGGATCCACTAAACCTAACTTATAACTTACAAATTCAAGAACAATACATGGAACAGTCTTTTGGTCCGGGCTTACCAATAGATTTAGGATGGAGAGATACTGGCCCTGCTTATACTTTCCGACTTGCTATACAGGAGAATAGATAATGGAATATCCTTTAGGAAGCTATAAAGATTACCAAAGGATCCAAACCCGAGAGCCGGTTCCGCTTGTTAATCGTCTTGATTATATCGACTATATTGACGAAAAAGCAAAAGATAGACTGTGGCCGATCCCTATCAAGGTTGGAGAACTAGAGGCTAGATCGCCATTTGAATGGGATTTTGAGCGTGGTCCGCTTCCTCCCGATAAATTTGCTTCTATGGATACGCATAATTACTGGAGATGGTTTCATAATCGAGTAACATGGAAATCGGGTATGTTAGGTGCAAATCCATTTAGTGTAGATTTCCATGAAAGCCTAGCAGGACTTACACCTCCACCAGATGACGGATATTCAGGAAATAGACATACATTTGAATGGGGTTCTGGAGGTACGTTGATTAAAGATAGCGATTTAAATTGGTACTTTAATACCGATTGGAGTCGTATAGATGCAATGAGCAAAAGTAGAGATGCATTCTTTGATTATAAAACCGATGGATGGCAGGATACTTTAGATAACGCCTTTCCTACTCAACGAGGAGCTAAAATTGATGCTGATCTCGTTAGAGAGTTTATAACCCAACAAGGAATAGATCCTAAAGAATGGGGAAAAGGCGCAGCTAATAAAAACGACTATCTATATTGGGTTAATAGATTTATCTTAGATCATTCTTTAGAAACAATAAGAAAACATAGATACGACGAGCAACTGAGATTTCTTGGAAGAACTACAGAAACATCTGAAGTTATTGGCGACCATATTTTTGATATGGGAATGGATTGGGAATTATGGGCTATGATTCCCCTTACTTTAGGTGTAGGTGCAGTAGGCGCAGGAATTAAAACAGGGGGTCAAGCACTACTTAGAGGCGAAAGATTAACGGCCCAGCTTTCACAGTTTATGAAAGCTGCACAAAAGGGAGAGTATGTTAATCCTCGTTTGATAAGTAAACTAACTGGAGAAACGATTGATCTTGCGAGTAAATCAGGAGCTATTGTAGGAAGAGGACCAACAGGAAGATCTCTTGGAAGAATCCTTAACCCCCGTTTGTGGGGTAACACAGGTAGAACAAAGGATCAATGGCAATTAGTAGTAACTAGAGTTACTCGCGCTGATCCCACTAAAGGTAGAGCCTCAAATATTCTAAAAACTGGTGACGATATAATGTTATCTATAGACGATACGGCTCGCCTTATGCATAGTGGTGGATTAACAGCAGTCATGCCTACAGCCCAAAAAGGTGTTTGGTCAGCAACCTTTTTAGAGGGATCAAATCTTGGTCGTCTTACAAAGACACAACTAGGTTCTCAAAAAGTAATTTCGTCCATGCTAGGATATCCTATGGTAGCAGTTGGTCATACCCTAGAACTCGCAGCCTTTATGAAGGGCGGCAGATCTCTAGGAGGTATGGTAGGAAGAATGGGTGTTGGCGGTGGTTGGGGAGCAGCCTATGGTCTTGGTATGAACCTTAGAGATCAAGAAGATAGAATCCGAAGACAGGACTTTATTGATGGAGTAGGAAACCATGATGTTACCTTTAGTTTAGGGGAACTTGGTTGGACTATGGGAATAATGGGAGCCTTTGGTTTTGCTTTAACTGGTTTCATGGACGGATTTCTTGGAGGACAGCTTAAACATTGGTACAAAGACGCCAACAAATTAGGCTGGACTCATAAGGGATGGATGAAAACCCAAATGAAACATATCGTAGGAATGTCTACTGATACACCTCTAGATGGAACCTTTAATGGTTTGGTTAGTCATATGGGATGGGAAGAAGGCAAACTAAGGATGGCTACTTTTGTTGATAAGATGACCGGAGGCGAAGGTGAAGATTTTGCAAGATTCTTAGATAAAAATATAGTCGAAGGCCATCATAGTACTATGAATGAGATTTCTAACCTATTAGTAGATCTAAATAGACGTAGTATGGGCAATGTAATCAACAGAGAAGTAATAGAACAAGAAATAATGGCGTTTCTTAGAATGAAAAAGAATAATGCTGGTGGTAGGGTAGCCACTTCGGCTGAAAGACAAGCGAGAAATGCAAGAGATGGACGAAGAGCAATGGAAGAACGCGGTCTAGTTAATCCAATTAGTCAGGCCGACAGTCTTCGTAATCCTACCCCTAGACCTAGAGATTTCCATGCTGCGGCTCCTTCAGATCGACAAGCAAATAGTTGGTGGAAAGCATACAACGATTCAGTACAAAAACTAAATAACAGACGAGCGAGGGCTGAAAAAGCTAAAGATAAATATGGTTTAGAGAGCGATCAATTCAGGAAAGCCTTTAATAAATTTAAAAGAACAGAAGCAGAATTAACTAATTGGTTAGAAAAAGGAAATAAGGGAGAAGCATTCCCGCTATTTTCTGAAGATCTTGCACCAGAGATTTATTTTGAAAACTATCAATACCAAACAGAAGAACTAGTAAAGCTATTTGATGCTGTAGAAAAACTCAAGCTTATGGAAAATAGAGATACTTCTGTTAATGAAATGATTGCTCAACACGAGCTTATTAATAAACTTCTGAAAGATATGGATACAAAGTATCCTAGACGAGACAATAAATCTAGAAAAATTCTTCGGGATGAGGAAGACGGAAGATTGAATGAGCGAATACAGCAGGAGACAATGGAAAACTCGGAACTTAGAAAAGCTGTACTCTCTGCATTACTTAAACGAATGCAAGACCCAACAGGTAATCATGCTAGAGCATCAGAACTCTTAGACGAAGCACTGAAGCAATCTAAACTTAGTTCGGCTGTCTCCAAAGTTGCTGAACTTGGTTCTAGTAAAGCTGACGCATACTATTCTAATCTTTACGAACTAAGAACTTTAGGAAGAATGTTAGATAATACCCATGAGTTTTTAGTTGATGATTTACATTCTGTAGGCCGTAATCAAAGCGTTTGGCACGCCAAGCAAAAAGCAAAACGAGATGCATCCTATGTAATCGCAACCTATAGCCGGGCCGAAACTGCTGTACCTCCAGAAGCTTGGCCTGCGTTTAATATACTAATAGCTGAATACAGAGTTAGAAGAATTGAGAGAGGTAAGATAGATGAGTGGTTACGACAGGCATTAACTGATGAGCTTGGGAATATAGAACACCTAGATTTTGAACAAATCGCACCACATTTCCGTGACTTTGCTATTCAATTAGATGATTATTATATTACAAATTATGAACGAGGGTTAGCTGTTAAACAACTTACAAAGCAAAGTGATCCACATGGATATGTTACTCTTCAACAAAGCATAATTCAGGATAATCCAGCCGTTACCGCTGATTTAGGAGGTAGTGCTTTTCATATCAAAGCAAATAGTTATATGGAAACTGGCTTTGTTTCTATTGTAGAACTAGCAGCTTTAGGCCATGTATCTCTAGCAACTGACAAGGGAGCTATTGTAGGTATTAACGGTATTCCAAAGAAATCTATCTTTTGGACAGATAAAATTGATGGTCCAACCTTAGCCAAGCAAGTATGGGATCATCATAATGACAAAGGATTTACTTACGATGATTTAAGAGTTATCCAAGCAGCAGCAGATAACAAAAGATTTAACAGTGACTTACCTATAATTAAAAGAGAAGATACTCCGCCCCACTTAATAGCAGAGGCTCCAGAAAATCCTTTAGAGACAGTTATGATAACCCTCGAAAAACGGATGGAAAATGCAGAATCAGCATTAGTTAGAACAACGTCTTTAGAACCAGAGGCTACACTTACTACTGATCAAGTACGTACAGGATCCTTAATCCTATGGAATATAAGAAGAAATTATTTAGAGGCTATGGAGAAAATTAAAAAACGAGTACCAGACGGACCAGAAAAAGAACAAGCATTAGCAGCTTTAAAAGATAAACTAAATAATGAAATCAAACCGCGTGAAGACAGCTTTATGACACAGCATAGTCTTGAGTTTATTGAAGCTGTTGGACAACGCTTTGATCCTGATACTATGCACGTTTCTAAGGGTGATCATATTATGCCAAAGGATCTATCTCAAGCTGGCGCACCTAGAGTTATCTCTATTACTGAACCGGGTATTAAACAACATGGTGAAGTCTTAGTACTTAGCGGAAATCCCTTGAAGGCAAGGGTTAAAATATCTAGTAAACAAGTAGAATTCTCAGAATTTACCGAAGCTGTTGGAAGAGAACTTGAGGTTGGTTCGGTAGTAATCCATGATACAACAAACCCAGTATTTGAACATGCTAGAATCATAGAAGATGTAGATCATCTCTCCACAAGAAATATTGAAGATATGCGACGATCAGCAGATGGATATGAGGCAGAAGGTAGGACCGAATTAGCGGCGGCTGTTAGAGAAGCCGCTGATGACGTAGAAGCAGCAGGTAGAGTTGAGATAGTACCAGAAGCAGCACCACAGCCTCCTAAGAGTAGTGAGATATTAGCCTTAATTGAAAGGGGCAATAAGAGTTCAATATTGCTTGTTGAGAGTATCATGCATCTTAAGGAACAGGGAATTATAACCGATCTTCAAGCTGTGCGTGGTCTAAAACTATTAGCAAATACATGGAAAACTGATGATGGATTGATTGACTTTAATGGATGGTGGGCAGATGTACTAAAGAATAATCCAAAGGAAGCAGCCGCGTGGGCTCCAGAACTGTTTTTTAGTACGCTTCTGGAAGGTATGAGACAAGCTACGAAAGAAGGACTTGAGTTTGAAAATGCTATCGCATTAGGAATGAAAGAATTAGATATAGTAAAAGACAGTCCTAATGTATTTAAGGATATTCTTGAATACGAAGCTCCTGTTAGGGTAGAAGCAGAACCACAGCCTGTAGCAAAACCAGTTCCCGATGAACTTAATTTGGTTAAGGTTGAGGGTATAGATAGACCTATACCAGCATCAGAGTTAACCACAGTTACTCCCTTTGTTGGCAGAGAACAAACTACAAATATTGGTGAAGCCTTTGCTAGAAATCTCGATCAGCCGAATCCACTATTTCCCGAGCAAGATTTTTATGCTGTTGGTGAAAAGCATCTGTTTGATATGGTTGAGGCTATCATAGGCAGACCTGTAGGTAGATCTGAGCTAGGCATCAGTGAACTAGCGTTCCAAAATAATGGCTTATCTATGTTAGATTTAATTGATTTTGTAAATAGTAATACACTGTTAAAACAAGCAGTTGCTATTGGTGATAGAGAAAACTTTGATGTCAGTAAAATAGTTATTCATTTAATTAAAAAAGCAACCAATGAAGCTACCTATTATAATAGACAACAAGTTCTTAAATGGGTTACTCGGAATTCTGAGGTTCAGCAAAACATAGACTTTAGTAACTGGAGAAGAATCATAAACCGAAAGGGTGAAGCATCTAATTCAGATGACTATCTTACTATGGTCGCTGCCTATGAAAAAGCTGGTTATCATGACTCGGAGTTTGCTACGTGGGTTAAACAATATTATCCAGAACATAATATTTTAGACGACGAAGTTAACACTGAACTATTTACTCTGTATCGCCAAGAAGCAGAAATAGATCGTAAGTGGCAAGAATTACGTGGAACAGATATTGATGAATGGCAAAGAAATGCTAAAACATGGTTAGAGGAGGGATGGGTTTCGGTTAGTTCTGAAACAATGGTACAAGATATTTTAAGAGATATTGGGATTCTTAAGAAGAGAATGATTGATGAAAGTTTAAACGCTATCATGGAAGGAAAACCTTCTCAAAGACATACAAGAGTAGCCATTGAGCGAGTTATAGCACAACAATATCCTGAGTTAGAGATTTGGAACGGACACTTCACAGGTAAAGAGAACCGTCCTTCAGCAGCTTGGTCTGATGATGTTCAAGGTGAGGTAAACGGATTAAAAGAGGCAGTTGAGAAAGAAGTTGGTTGGGATAATCTTGAGGATATTATGGCTACAGATGTTGGTAAACATCCTTTGCATAGAGAAGTACCATTTGACTCTAAGGATTTATTTACTCACACAGAGATGCGAGGACCACGGAGGCCAAGAAGAGAAGAAAGACCAGACGAGGTTTCAGATATACCTACACGAGATGTAGAAGAGAATAGCTCTGTTGAGTTGGTTCAAACCGAAGAAACTATTGATAGAGTTTTAGACGATCTACCTAGTGAGCAAATAGAAAAAGAATTTACAAAAAAAGAAGCTATGAAAATTCTTGGGATTTCTAAAGAAGAAGCTAAGAAAAAGGGCAAAGAAGCATTAAACAGAGAAGCTAAAGAAGCTTTAGCTGCTGGTAAACTTGCAATCGAAGATATTGATAGACGAACAGCATTGCTTCAGGATGAGCTTAACAAACTTAGGGGACTTACTGATGAAACAACTGATAGCTTACCCTTAACCGAAGAAGCTGATGCTATTGTAGGAATGGTTAAGAAGGAAGAGGTTCCTGAAGTTGTTACTGAACCTTCTTATATAGAACCTACAAAGACAACTGAGGGAGAATTTTTCTTTGATATTGGAATATTTGATTATTCTCATGCCAAGGATGGTGATATTGTAGTTGTTTATGATGTTCATGGGAACAAGCGGCCTGCAACCATTATACCCGGCAAAGGCGGAAGCCAAAGACCTAGAGTTGCCTTTGTAGATGCGTCTGGTAAGACTATAGAATTAAGTAATGTTGGTTTGGATCCGATGACTTGGTCGCAAAATATCAACGATCCGGCTTATACAATGCATACCGCGCGTGCTGTAAACGGAATTAGACAAGGGGCTATACCCGATAAACTTTCTGATGCTGAGCTACTAACATCTAAAGAGGCACTTGAAACATTTCTAACTAAGATGGGTATACCTTTAGACGCACATCCGAGCCAACTTAAAAATCAACAGGGTCCGGTTAAACAAGCTACCGCAGATTTAGCAGCAATTAAAGCAACACAAATTAGGCGACTAGAAACAGAGGCTATAGTACCAGAGAAACCTGTTACTCTTCCTGCTTCAAAAGAACCTACAATACCAGAGAAAATCGGTGTTAAAGAAGCTGATACCACAAAAGCAGAATTAACAGCATTACTTCAGGAAGAAATGCAAATTATGCAGGAAATTGCTGATGTTAGCCGTGGAAGATTTTATTTACCTGAGGTAAACGAACAACAAGTAAAACTTGAAATAACTAAATACTTTAGTATGATGCAAGAATACGCGGAATTAACAGGCGATACTGATTTTCAAACTATGGTTGCTACTAGAATGCAAGTGTGGGAAAAGGTTAGAAACGAAAAAGCTATGAACTTACCGGGAATTTTACAGGGAAGTAATGCTCCTCCGCATATACAGAAACGATTTGAGGGAATACATCCTGATGTAGATAGATTAAAACGAACATTACAATTCTATCAAAACCAAGTTACACTTCCCCATAAAAGTATACAGAGAAATGCCAGAAAACAAATTAAACTAATTGAAGACTATTTAGGATGGGCCACTCCTATTACAAAGGTGCAGATCCCGAAGAAAGGCAAAATAAAGAACGAGCATTGGGATAAGTTAATTAATACTAAAGTTAGAGAGATTGAAGACCAATGGAATTATGTTCTTGCTTATATTAAAAGCCATAGTGTAATCTCCCGCGAACGTATGGAATACAAACGAGAACTTGAAAAGCTATTGGGTTTCCGTAACAAACAGCGAACTGAATATGGTATTCTAAATCCCAACCACCCACATATTGAAATGATTTCTTGGGAAATTAAAAGACTTCAAATGATTAAAAGTCTATTAGAAGGAGATGGTTCTCTATTTGGACATGATCACTTAGGCAAGTTCCATTTAGCAGAAGCAGCGGGACTTTCTATGCATCAAGCTAAAATGGCTGGAGATCTAGGAGGAAAGGGCAAAAGGTTACTACGAGAGAAATCTTTAGCAAAAGAAGTAGAAGCTATAGAAGCTAAAGAAGCCAGATTAGAAGAAGATCTTGTAGATCAATTCTTTTCTTATACTCCCGATGGAACACGGCAAAAGCATATGTCTCTTGGCGATCTTGTTTTTATTAGAAATAGACAGGGAGGCGGATTTCTTAAGGAAGGTAAAAAGGGAAGAACTAACAGAGCTGGACTTCAAGAGTGGGAAGTAGAACCCGGTATGGGAACTATAATGCTAGAAAAAATCCATAACATCATCAGAACAGATCTTAAAGCTGGTCAAACTGTAGACAAATCTTTAGTTGAGGATATTTTTCATGAGCTATACTATTTAGCTACATCTCGTCCCAAAACTTTAGGTAGATTATGGTATTTAAACGATAGACAATTTAAAACTTCTGTCAGTGAAAAGTTTACAGATAAGGCAGGAAACCCCAAAAAACTTGTAGATCTAACCTATGATGAGCTTTTGGGTGAGTTTGATTTAGCCGCAGCAGGCGGCTTTGTAGATTCTATTGCTTTACACCGTGCTAGTCGAGAAATGTTTTCACATAAACTAGTTAGGGGCAAGGATGGAAAATGGACAAAGGTTCGAAGACTTAAAAGAGATGGTGATGCTCTTGGAGTAGAAACCAAGTCTGATGTTCCTTTAGGTCGTTTTATGTACGCTGTTGCTGCGGGCTATAAAGAATCTTTCACTAAACGTAAACGAACAAGCGAAATTGGACGAGGCAAACTTGAAGATATAACTCCAGAAATGGCTGAACAGGTCGGAGCCGTTGCTACCGATAGAACAAGCCTCGTAGCTAAAATAGATAGACCCGAAGATTTTAGTGTCCGAGAAGAACAAGAAGGACTTGTTAATACTATGCTTTGGGAATATTTTGATCCTAAAGCAAAGGGTATTGGTGAACCAGAAAGAGCCGAACGAAGAGCTATTCAACTGTTAGTCAAAACAATAAGAGAAATGGATAGTAATCCTAGAATTTGGGATAAAGAGAAAAATATTTGGGTTGATAATCCAAAGAGTTTCTTTAAATTTTATCGTACTGATGTTGAACTTCGTCGTGCCGAATTAACCGGTAAACAAGAACTAGATGTAGATAAGATTGTTGCCTTCCATGAAGATTTTATTGCACGACAACTTAGCGAAAGTGGAGAAATAGATGCGGTTGGTTACTTTGCTGTTGATAATAGACCATTAAAAAACAGAGAACGATTTACGATTGAGTCTAAAGTCGATAAACGAACGGGAGTTAGTACACCAGCCCATCCTAAAGAACAAAGAAGAGTTCTTAAGGCAAATATTATTAGGTGGGTAGAAAGAATAAGAGCAGCTATAGCCGAAACAGAACTTAGGCACGAACGTATGTATCTTCCCTCTCGACGTAAATCTGTTTCAATGGAAAGTTTACTTGGTGAAAATATTAAGTGGAAGGGAGTCAGGGTTAAAGAACCAGTTGCGCAAATTGTTCCATTGACTTTGACTGTACATGGACAAATACCAGAGCCAAAACCAGTTGCTACTTTAGGCCAATTAGCAGAACAACTCTTGCTTCCATATCGAGCAGAGACTACTTCAGGAGCAACTAAAGGCAGACGGAAAAAGTTTAAGACAGAACTTGTTTATAAAAATATCAATGCGATAGAACGAGATTTAACTAGAAGAATTGAAGGAACATACAAGAGTTTAGATGAGCTTATTAATTCAGTTGCTGATTCACCAGAACAAATTAGAGCCAAAATTATGAAAGATGAAGCTAAGACTATAGCACAGAAGAAAGCAGCGGGTAAGACATATACTCCTATGACTACAGAACAAATAGATGTCATGGTAGATGAAACTTTTATAAGCCACCTACAAGAATTAATTAGGTCTTCAAGAATACAGGATACAGAAGCTTGGTTACAGAATCATTATAAACAATTTGCAAAGCATTATACGATGTTTATCGAGGGTGCAAGACGCTTTGTTAAGAATCCTTTTGATTCTCTACTTAAAGAATTGAACTCTATAGACAAACAATTAGCCGAACCTCAAATACGAAAAATTGCCAATGAGGCGTCTTTTGTTAACAAGATTAATTGGTTTAGTAGAAACTATGCAGGCGACAAACGAATACCTAATCTTAGAAAAGAAATTAAAACCTATAATTATTATAGACGAAATGTTCTTATGTATAAGCGACGGATCGTTACACGAATGCTAAATAAACTTGAACAGTTTACGGACCAGCCATTATATATTCCAGCTAGACCTCTTCTATTTGAACCCAAAAATAATCTTGAGAAAAATATTATTGAGTGGTTCCGCATTCATCCTGAGAATGCAACATTTACTAAAGCAGATTTTATTAACTACTTCGGCCCGTCTATAGAAACAGCCATTTCGGCCTATACTAAAGATGCTTCTCGTGCCAGAGCATTTTCATTATTATCTGATTTTGATCCTGATCCTAATGCAGTATCCTTACGAGTATTCGAGGATAAGCCTGCATTCGATCCTAAAGCTATATCTAGATTTGTACCATCAACATTAAAAGATGAGATGAATCTAAATATCGGAAGCTATCAGGATAGATTATTTAAACACCTAAAGAAAACAGGATTTATAGAATATGATAAATCTGCCCGAGGGTGGAAATTAACAGTCCGAGGTAGAGAACGCGCAGAAGAAATGAAACCTATTGGAATAGAGAGAGTGGAAACCCAACCCGTAGTAAAACCACTAACTATAGATGAACAGATTGCTTATCTCGAATCAAAGAAACAAGAAACTGTAATAGCCGCAGGTAAGCGAAGAATGGTTACGATTGACCCACAAACTAGAACTAGACTATATAATGAAGCCAAAGCTGAATTATCAGCGTATTTAAGCCAACCCTTGCCGCGAATATTTGATTCTAGACGAGAACGATACCTTAAAGCTCAGATTGAAAAATATGATAAAGGTATGGAGCCGTGGGATCATACTCAAGGAGAGTGGCGACTGGATAGCCCTGAATTAGTTATTGCAGAATATAATGCTAGAATTTCTGAACTAAGACAGCAAAAAGTTGAACCTGTAGTAGTAGAGGGTTTGGACCTTATTAAAGAATTGCAGACTATTAAACAAGAAATGTGGGATATTGAAAACTTACATAAGTCCTTACCACCAGAAGAGCAATGGCCTGATTATCCAATGACAATAGAGGGTGAAGCCTTTGATGTTCGTTTTTCTCAGATGCAACGAGAGAGAACCGAAAAAATAAGACAACTATATCACGACTCTATTACAGCTTATCAAGAACTCAAAAACAGAGAAGCTGCGATTATCAATAAGCTTAAGGAAAAACTTGGACCTAATCTACGAGAAGATCTTAGTAAAGCTGAACCATTGATTTCTAAGTCTGCTGCTGATATTTCAGTAATCAGAGAACCAAATGTTTTCAAGCCTGCTTCCAGAAAAATTCAGATGTTCTCGCCCGAGGAATTAAGAACATCAGCTAGAACTATTGCTCCTACAGCAATTCCGGCCAAGATGGTTAAGCCGGATATTTTAAACACCTTTAAAGAAGATAACCTGAATCCCGAATACAGTGGAGCAACCGATCCCCTTTCTATTGCAGACAAAGTTGACGCAGCGTATGGAGGAAGCACTAAACATTATGTGGATGTAGACGGTAACAAAGTTAACCCCGAAAAAACAGCCTTGCAGGAAGCGATGCTTACATGGGCAAAACGAAGAAACCATCAAGCTGCTGGTTCAAAAGCTGGACAAGAAGTTGCTGGGGCTGAGCGTCGATACATTAATGAGATTGGACAACCAAATATGGGCAGCAAGGAAAGGGTTTTCTCAGCAAAAGAATTAGCAGACAATCCTGACTTCTTACGGAAGTTTGATTGGAACTGGCGACAAATTATTATGGATTACGCAAATACTACAGCAACACGAATCAATGCTCAAGAAACATTAAATCATTGGTTAAAAAGTTTAGGTGTGCATTCCCCATATGGAGAACAGCTCAAAAATATTAGGTTTGAAGATCTGTTCTCTTTGATGAGAGATAGGGTAGCTAACCTTGTTGAATTAGAAACACCAAAGGGAGTAAAGGTTATCGATTCAAAACAAAGAAGAGCTTTAGAGCAAACGGTCGATTTCATGGAAATGTTATACAAAGAAATGATTGGTACTCCTGTTTATCATGCAGACGCTAAATTTGATGGGATGGTTAAAGCAGTTAATAATATTGCTCAGTCTGTCTTTGGTACAGGTATTTCCCAAGCCGTAGCATTAGTTGAGCTGCCTTATGCTATTATAGTAAGATCGGGTAATGCTGGTGCGCTCGTAAATGCTTTAGCCACAGTAGTTAAGGGAATTCCTAAAGCATCCTCAAACTTGGGAACAAATCTGGAAGGCACAGCTTTCATGTTTGATAATATTGAAAGATCAGGACTTGCAAAGTTTATGCAAGATGATAGAGTAGAATATGATATGAGATGGACTAAAAGAATTCGGGCTTTATGGAAGCTAATGTGGAGCAAAGATAGAAAATATTCAGCTACAGATGGTGGAATGACAAAGTTAAATAACTTCTTAGAGGGTACAGCTAAAATGCAATCTGAGTGGACTTTCTTAAGACAGGTTATTAACCTAACTAAAAACGTAGCTGTAGGAAATGCTAGGTATCAAACACTACATAATCTTGACAATCTTGCGGCATTTAGTAAAGCCTTTGATCCTAAAGTCTTTAGATCTAAATTAAGTGCAGCCGATAAACGTAAGTATATCAAAGGTTTAGCTAGAGAAAATAAATTAGATTATGGAATGGCTATGAGATGGTTAAGGGCAGGATTGGTTGTAGATGATAGTGGCTTAGATCTTATGCCTGTGGTTCGTCGCTTACTGAAGTGGGGTGACGCAACAGATAATAACTGGGATCAGGCTTTAATGTTTGAAAGACTAAACTCAGTTGACTATCAATTTGGTACTCTTGAGAGAGATCTTTATACTGATGTATTTGATCGTTTCATTAACTATATTGAAATGCACGCCCACGATGCCTCACCAGAACCTAGAGGTATTGCAGCATTCTCCCACTTTAATAAGAATTGGTTTGGTAGACTGTTCTCATTCTACGCTACCTATCCATTAGCTTTCTTTAATGTATATATGAAGAAAAACCCATCAGAGGTTGGAGCTATTAAAGCTTTAGCTCTTCTTTTAGCTATTGTTGGATTAGAAACTATGCATATGCAGGTAAGAGAATTACAAAGAGGGAAGAAGTCTCCACAAGAAATTGCAGAAGATTGGAAAGAACATCCTATGGCTAAGTTATTCCAGCATGGCTCTAATGCTCCTATTCTTGGTTATGGATCTAAACTATTTAGAGAAATAGCTGTTCTCCCTGTTGCTAATCCAATGTTGGGAGAGCCTGTCTATGGTGGCAATCCAATGAATGTTCCTGCTACTGGTGTCTTTAAAATGTTCTCAAATGCTATCACAGGAGCAGTGCAAGGTGATGTACTTACCAGAAATAGAACAGCAGCTACAAGTTCTATAGATATGATGGATTGGTTATCAACAGCAGGAAATCTTCAGCATGGAGAAAAAGATGCTCAGGCTAGTCATGCTATGGATCTTCTCTATCAAACCTTCTTTCCCTCTAAAGCTTTCTGGTGGGTTCCAATAAATGATGCTTTATTTAATCATATTAGACCTGATGAAAGAGATAATGCTAGGATTCTAGCTTTGGCCTATTCTAGCATGATGCAAGAAGATATGGATAATAATAGACCAGACGCAGCAGCTAGACTCTGGAATGAAGCTATCCTTGCGAATTTCTCAGAGCATATACCTAATAGACGATCTCCTAAGATTCCAATGAATACTCCCACCACCACTCCAGAGGAAAGAATGGAATTCCAGAAGACCGTAGCTCCTCCGGGGACTCCTCCTAAAAAGGTTAGGCCCATACTAACTCCCCATCTTGATATGAAGAAAGATGCCGATACTTTCGAGTCGCTCTATGAGTTTCCCTCATTCCTACAGCTACCCAACAGCTTCTTCGAAAGCGGCGGTATAGCCCCATAAAGGGCTATGACGGATAACCGGGTATAGTAGTATATAAACATACGGAGAGAGACTTGAGGTAGTATACTCTCGTCTGACGAGAGATCGACACGATGTTCCTTTGTATCGTGTCGGTATCTCGTTGGTTGGAGAGGGTAGGGGTTCCAAGGTATGTACCAAGGAATACCTCACTGGTTATTCACCTTTATTTAATAACTAGGGTGAATATGGGGGGAGGAACCCCTTGTATTTACACTATCTTTATAATATGGGGAGATCTTTACAATCGACTAGGGGGTCACGAATGTATTCCGGGGTTTAGACTATGTTGGCGAAACGTCGTCCCCCGGTAGCCCTCTTTGGAGGCTACTGTAGGCTGCTGTGGGCCGTTACTGTAGCCTTCCAGCGGATTACCAGGCTACACTACCGCCTAAACCCTTGGTACTAAAGGACTTAGAGAGTGTACTTCTGAACATGCTACTTGTGAAGGGTACAGTATGGCACTGC
>Ga0114908_1000167_pt1 | contig 42533 bp, 62 predicted proteins | sample MalvireepMed_s17_FD_87292 | JGI IMG/M metagenome (GOLD analysis project Ga0114908, IMG submission 87292) | Marine viral communities from the Global Malaspina Expedition - Malaspina viral metaG DeepMed_s17 | ecosystem: Environmental > Aquatic > Marine > Oceanic | place: Mediterranean Sea... | reverse complement strand
TGCACCTCTGTTTTTATTTCGCTTGTTGGGCTTGCCACCAACTTTGCGTTTTACGCCCCACTCATGTGGGGTGGCTCAACTTTTTAGTGGGCTGACCCACAACGGCACGTTGAGCTATAAGTTCCTGTCCGCCGAGTGCTATGCACAACCACGTTTTTGGCTTCTTCAAATGTTTCCCACCAAGTCATCATGTGCATCCCTCTTTTGCACCAAAATTCAGCTGCAAACCCCATTTGGCCTTCATTTCTCATCATTCTAACTCTGCCGTGCTTGGCCGAGTAAACCACCGGAGTTTCTTCCATCGTTGTCTTTGTCATTTTGCACCTCCTACCTTTCTCAACTTCATTATAGCATATTGTTATAACGAAATCAAGGAATTTGTACCTAAAATAAAAAGATTGATTCGGCTATCAATTCACGAAAAGCAGCCCCCAGTTGTTACCCTGGCGCAACACCTGGTAATACATTCCGCTGTCCAGATGTTCAGCTGAGTGCAGAGTTTTATCGGGGTTCCAGGTAAGGGAGTAGTGGTGGGGATACTTGGCTATGCTGGCTTCCAACTTTAGCAATGTTTCCGATTTCCTAATTGTTTCCATGACGGGCCTCCTATGCTATATTGGCTTATCGGGTAGTTTGTCTCTCCTGCTTGACATTATTCCCGATATGAGGTTCCCTCTCATGAAAATGAGCCTTAGTTCGGAGTGATGCCCCAAACAAGGCTCATTTTCTTATTATCAAGGACACCTGGTAAATTACACGATTGGAAGAAGGGCCTTCTCCGTAATGACCGGAACCATCGTACATCGACAGTTTATGACATTAGCAGGACTTCCGCCGATTGCCCCTGGGTGCGACAGTTGTTGCCCTCCCACTAGGAACGTAGATTCCAGCGGAACTACTTGCCTATGCGCCTCGGCATGAAACTCCCGAACACGACCGTCCATTGTGGCTATCCACATTTTTCTTTCCACGACGTTTGACTGTTCGTAGGCTTCCTGAGCGCCCTGGTTGATTGCCGACAAAGTTTCCGTTCTCGCTATCCGTTCACTCCGCACTCCTTTTGAGAAGTCAAAAACCTTCATTAGCCTACCTTCTATTTGCGGAATGGATTGCCCCAACGCTACTCCTTCTTCTATTTCCTGGGTAACTAACCGGCCTGTTTCCTCATTTACTAAATCAGCCCATAAAGCAACTCGGTCGGCCAGCCATTGTTGCGTCACCAGGGTGGTAATATCGAAACTAATACCAAGGCCAAACTGACTTATTTGTGAATTAGCTGATTGAAGTAACAGCTGTCGGTAAATTGGTGTGCCAATCTTTTGGAATGCTTGCCTCCAAACACCTGGGCTAAACGGCACACTTCCCTCATCTGGCGGTTGCTTGGTGTAGCTTTTCTTCGTGCGGAAATTCCGAATTGTTTCTTTCATTTGACGATTGAATAAATCGTCCATAACTTCCTTGAACTTTTCAGTTCCGGCGTCCATCTGTTTCACAATTATATTGCCAAACGTATCCAGGTATTCATCAGACGCTTCATGTGCGTGCCAGCGCTTGTATCCATTCTGAACAACATCCGAAACCATCGGAGCCGTGGCGTTTCTTCTGACAGATCTGGGCATTCCAGCTTCCACCGGCTCGGCCCCATATCCAGACGTCGGTGTTGGCTCATCCCCCCAGGGCACTGGGTCTAGCCCCCTGGCTTCCCTTACTTCATTTACGGTCATGATTCCTTGTGCGACATCCTGGCGTTGAGAAGATTCAATCTCCCGAACGTTCGGCTGCAAAGATTCAATGTCGCCCAGGTCAAAGTCAATAAAAATGTTAGGCCCAAACATCGGAGACAGCATTTCGTTTACTTCTTCGGAAAGAAACATCAGCAACGGCACGATGGAATTTCGCCAAAAGATACGCTCCGCTGCATCAATGTTGCTGTAAGTTGCTCGTTCTAGGTCGCCTAAAAGAATCTTTGGCACATTGAACACACGGCATACGTCCTCCAAATCCCAACGCAACCCAGCCATAAAGTCCATGTCTTTTTGGGTCATACCAAAGTTCTTCATATCAACGTCGCCACTGGCAACGATTGGCCGGTGGCTATTTTCTGAACCGGCATATCGTTGTTCGAGCGCTCGCTGGAATAACCGGAGTTCCTCCTGGTCTACTTCACCTGGGAACTTTACAAACAAATGACTTCCGAGAACTCCTCGTTTGAATATATCCCTGTTGTGTTTAGATGCGTCGATAGCGCTGTCAGCGGACAACCTGGCTGCCGCCATAGGAGCGAACCCAGCCAGTTCAGCGAGTGGGTTGTAATGCCGAAACCAGACCATGTCCTCCGGCAAGACCGCTACTTTGTCACCAGTTTCATCAGCAACCATGAAGCCACGGATGTATTCACGTTTACTTGCCATGATGGTGACTCGGTCTGGCCGAATAGGCCACAAAGCTATTGGAAGATTGCCAGGGCCTCGCTCGATATTCCAGAACATCGAACCCCATAAATCGAGGTTGATGCTCGTGGCTCTCCACAAATCGCTCCGAGTCCAGAATGGGTTCACCCTGGCCATCAGCTGGACGTAAGGATGATTAGTGTCCAGTTCAACTGCGTCGTCAGGAGTTTTACCCTGCATAACTCGTAACCTGGGGCGAACCACTGCTTCAGCCCTGGTACGCACCGCAGAATAGACGAGTGACGACCTGGCGTAATAGTTTCCGTATGCCTCTGGAGTCCAATCTTGGCCCACCCCCATAGTTTCATCGAGGGTGGTAATCAGCTGGGATGCAGCTGGTGTAGGGTTTTGCTTCCAGAGGAGATTAGCTAGCCGTTTTCTTGCAACTTCAAATCGAGCCATTGCTTACCTCCTAAAGTAGCCACTATACCAGAATATGTGCCTCTTTTACATCTACCATCAGTTCCGTAAACAGCCAGACCAGGGCATCTAGCCTATCAGGGCTGAAAGGCGAATCTGGAGTCCATTGCGTCAACTGGTCTTCCAATCTTGGAAAATGTCCCGAGTGAAATATTCTCCCTTGTTCGTATAATGCTGCAACTGGTTGCGCCCTGGTGAATTTGCCCCTGGTGGCAGTGACTTTTTTGATTGGCACGTTTTTCCTTACAGTTCGCAAGGTGTGTTCGACCATCTGCCCACCGTAGTTCATTTCGGCGACGATGTAATCCGCCTGGTGCATATCGTAAGCTGATATGGCCCGCTGCGCCCATTCACCTGGTGTAAACTTTCCGGACAAGTCCTGAATCACGTAGCCGTAGCCATCGGCCCCTACACCACCCACGATGATGCCGGTTTCGTCGTTTTCTGGGTCATTGCCTCCGGCTGGGTCAATCGCTATTCCTATTTTCTTCAATGGTGGTGGGTCTGGCCTGGTTTGGAATGAATCCAATCCCCACAACGCACCAGGGACATCTTCGAGCCATTCGGCGAGTATTTCTTGGCGGCCGAGCCTGGTGTTGCCATATTGTTTATATAAACGCTCTTTCACAGAGTCGGACAAATTAGGATTCTCATACGTCGTTACCCTCACGGTTGTAGTCGTGGTCATTTCCGACAGTTCTCGTACGAACGGTCTATTCTTTGGAGTCGTCGTGGCAATGACCTGGGGATGCTCGCCCAGGCGGAGTCCGAATTGGGCCTGATGCCAGCTGGCTTCTTTCCACAACGCCAACTCATCGGCCCATAAAAGCGACCATTGCGGGCCGTTCCACCTGGCTGGTTCTTCCGAGCCCAGGAATTTCACATAACCACCATTCTGATGATAGGCTTCTCCGATAGACCGGTTGTAAGTAAATTCCGAGCCAGCCAATGTCATCAAGCCTGTAACACCTTCAGCGCAAACATCCCTCGCTGCTGCAATAGTTGGTGCGCCAATACCTACCCTGGCCTTCCTCCCATTTTTTCTCAAATGGTCAAGAACAAATTGCGCTCCAGCCATCGTCTTACCGGAACCACGGCCTCCCAGGATAAGCCAGACATCCCATTCGCCCTGGGGAGGAACCTGGTGCGGTAATGGCTTCCATTGTGAATCTATTTCATCCCACCAATCTCTGGCTGACAACAAAGCCATTGGGTTTGGACGCACTGTCATTTCTTATCCACCATTATCAGTAATACACCTTTTGTACTATCTATTATCTAAAATACCTATTATGTGTTCTCCGATAGCCTGTGCCATCAATGGAGGGACACTATTGCCAATATACTTATATTGCTGGATGCGGAACCAAGGAGGGAAACTCTGGAGAACCTTTGCTTCTTCGATAGTGATAGAGCGAGTAGCCGTCCCATTTACTAATGTCGGTGGGCGAATCGCTGCAAGTGTTTGGCTAGGTTTGTTGATGTTTTGTCCATTAGCGATGGCATTTTTCGGGAAGCTGTAAGAACCAGCTATGGCTATTCTCGGTTTTTGGCCGCCTCGCAAAGTATGTGCGACAGGACTCCAGTCCCGTGGTTTATTATAGTTATTAATATCTATGGTTATTCCCATAACGGGCCTTTGGCTGCTCATCAATGTTGGTGCTGGTCGGTCACTCGATTGCCATTTATTCACGAAGTCATCATTTTTCATAGCTACATCCGAAATTAGATTCAAGGCTTGACGCACTGATACAGGTCGACGGAGCATTGGTTGAGGGTGTGATGGCTCCCCTTCTATATCATTCCTGATACCCACCCATATCAGCCGCTCTCTCGATTGTGGAACGCCGTACCACCAAGCGTTCAATTGCCGACAAGCAACTTTATAACCGCTATCTTGTAATGCTCTGGTCATCTCTGAGAATAGGATTTTCATCTTGCCCATAGCAAGCCCTGCTACATTCTCCATGACAAATACCTTGGGCATCATTCCCCGTAAGAACCGTACATATTCATGGAATAATTCGTTTCTTATATCCGCGAATTGCCGCTTCCCTGCTCCACTAAATCCTTGGCATGGCGGTGAACCATCCAGCACATCAAGCTCCCCTTGCCTCAATTCCATTAGGCGTAAGGCTTCACCTACATCCATTTTGTTGATGTCGCCTTCGTGCATGGTTGTCTCAGGGAAATTATCCCGATAAATAAACGTAGCCCCTTTATCCCATTCGACAGCCAACCTGATATCATAGCCGATTGCTTTATAACCTAACGATGACCCACCACAGCCCGCAAACAGGCTGACCAAGGTTTTGCCATTTGGTGGGTTATTTTTTAGGGCGATGGTGTTCATGTCCGCACTCACATATACAAAGTTCTATATTATCTCCCAAGTCGTCACCTAAAATATCGGGCAAAACTGGCACATCAGAATTAGTGAAATCTGGCATTGGATTTACTTCATTGTTTGCGATAGCTTCCAATAGCCCTTTGAGCGCATTACTTTCCGTTTCAACATCCACAATAAGACTGAGAAATGCGTCTAGGTCTGTTTGTGCCATTGCCGCTAATGGGTCGAGAGTTGCTAAGAGTTTATTCGCTTCTGTTTCGTTCAAGTCGACAACAAGAACTGGCACTTCCATATCAGGAGTGGTTTCAGCCCTGAGATGGCCGTCGATTAGCTGTAAGCCATCATCAGTCTCATAAGCGATAAGCGCATCAGCGTAGCCTATTTCAGTCAATGCACCATGAAGCGCACTCTGTTGTGTGAATGGGTGCTTACGCCAGTTGTGGGGATTCCGTATTAAATCCTTGGCTGGCACTCTCCGTAGCTCCTTGACTCTATCCCTGATTTCCATCGCTCTCCAATTCTTTGATAGAATTATTCAAATGAACCGCTTTCTGACCGGTGTAATTCTGCCAACGCTCAATCGCTATCTGTGCATACTTCGGCTCTATCTCCATCGCATAACAGATGCGGTCTAGCTTCTCGCAAGCGATAAGAGTTGTGCCAGAACCAAGGAAGGGGTCGTATACGTTGCCTTCGTGGTTGCGGATTGGACGCTCCATACATTCAACAGGTTTTTGCGTAGGATGATATTCATTTCTGTGTGGTTGTACGATTTCCCAAACCGTTCGTTCATTTGTCGGCCCAACCCAATGCGATTTTCCCTTCACGCAATACAATAAAGGCTCGTGCGCTTGCATGTAATGGGCTGTAAAGGCTCCAAAATGTGGGTTAAGTTTCACCCATATAATCTGCGCCCGAATTTCATATTTGCAGTCAGCAACCGCCTTATATACTCCTTCAGCCTTCGTGTCACTATGCCAAAGATACGCAACATCCGCAGGGGACAACGAAAGTGCCGCCCCATAGAGGTCGGTCGAATCATCTCCGATAATAGAATCTCTTTTTGCTTCGTTATTAGCACCGCCTTCATAATTCACCCCATAAGGGGGGTCTGTCACCATAATGGTCGGTCTAATTCCATCACCTAAAACAACCCCAACATCATCTCTGACGGTTGCATCGCCACATAACAACCGATGCTCCCCCAACTGGAACAGGTCGCCTACTTGCACCCACGGCTCCTCTGGTTCTGGTGGCACTTCGTCTGGGTCAGTCAATCCGACCTTGGGCTTCTGCATAGCTTCCAAAGCCTTGAGGTTCCCTCCGGCGATAGCTTCCACTACCCCTTTGAGCGCATCGTTGTCCGTTTCAACATTTGCAATAAGACTGAGAAATGCGTCTAGGTCTGTTTGTGCCATTGCGGCTAGTGGGTCGAGGGTTGCTAAGAGTTTGTTCGCTTCTAATTCATCAAGGTCTGTTATCAGTACAGGCACTTCCATGTCAGGAGTGGTTTCAGCACGCAAATGCCCATCAATCAGCATTAACCCTTCTTCTGTCTCGTAGGCAATCAATGCGTCAGCATAGCCTATTTCGGCCAATGCACCTTGGAGTGCTTTTGTTTGTGATACAGGATGCCTTCTCCAATTGCGAGGATTACGAGATAGTTCGGAAGCCTTGACCTGGCGTAATTCCTTGATTCTGTTTCTGATTTCCATAACGACCTTTTTTCATTCGGTTTATGTCATTGCTCCGGCGAACTTTTCTTGGCCTAGTAAGTCTAGCCTGGCGAGCACCTGGGGAGCTTCGGGTGCTTGACCGTGGTATTCTTTGTATATTTCTAGGAAATCTTTCAGCGCTTCATTCCATGACATAACGTCCAATCTTACCCTGGCGTCGATTTGTTTTGGCGCATCCAGGCCTAATAATGAAGCTCTTCTTTCTTGAATCCGTAAGGCAGTTGCGACAGACTGCGTATCGCCGTTTATCACTCCTTGCCAAATCGGAAATTGCATCTGGTCGAGGCGCTTCAACTCTAATTCCCTGACGGCTTCGTTGCTTTCCCTCTGGTAGCGAGCCGTCATTTCCAGTTCTCTAATGATTGCTTTGTAAGCGCTGGAATCGCTGGCATAACCCAACTGTTCGGCTATCTGGCTTATCGTTGCCCCTGCAACACGTAACCGGATTGCCTGTTGGCCTTTCAGCCTGGCAGCTATTGCCCTGGGTTTTGATTCTCTGGTTTTCTTAGCCATTATGTTTCCCCAAATGCAAATATATCACGATATGTCAATCAGATATTGAATCCCAGGTCGCTCGTCTCTAAGACATTGGTAAAGGTTTTGGGCAGACCGCATAGCTTGCAGACTGCTTGGGATGTACTACCTTTTGGGGTTTCAATGACGTAGTGGTGAGTGCAGTTCTTAGTGGCTTTGTTGCGGATTTTGCTGTAACAAGGGAAGCAAAGACCTTTGCTACTGTTATGGCGCTGATTGTTACAGAGGATACAGAGAAAGCCCTTCGAATAATTGTTTTTTGGTTTTCTCTTGTATCTTCTGGATGTCGTCTGAGTCAAACGTTCTTCCGTCATCAAAGACGATTTTCCTCAATGCGCTGAATGCTTCCGGAAACTCCGGATAGTCAACGTCGTTTTCGAACTTCCGCAAAACATCAGCGACATCGATTGCCTCGGTAATGATGTACACCCAGTTCCACGGATTATCGTCCGTGAAATAGAGTGTACACCAAAACCTTCTGGAAAACATTACAGGCAATGCTTCTCCCAACAATCAGCAAGCGGTTGAGGTTTGAAGTATAAGTCTCGTTCCACCTTCAGCCCAGCGAATGATACTGACCCTATTTCCTCTAGGCTGAAAGTGCCGAGTTCTTTTTCCATTGGGCTTACAACCAAACCAAACATTCTTTCCGTCTCTGGCTCGTACTCCGTGGCGTACCAAGTCCAGTTTGACCACGGAGTGAAATACTTGACCTTTGCCACAGCCGAATACCCTTGCCCATCAGTCGTACCAATTTCGGGTAAACTTTTAGCGATTGCTTTCGTCATCAGTTTCATGGGTTCCCCCCTCCGTTGATTTATTCATCGTAAACGTGTCGATTATTTCGTCTTGCCTTTGCATAAACTTGTATATCAAATCCCTATCAGCCTGGCTTGCAAACCGAATGTTCAGGACGTACTTTTCGTCTCGACAACCTGGGCATTCTATCGAATGTTCTTCCCCCCTGGCGTCGTTCATTTCCATCAACCGAATTGCTCCACCGAGAGTGTTGCCCCTCCATACTGTTTTCACGCTCCCACCACCTTGCCCCACTTGCTTCGTAGAAACCGTTCGTTGATTATCTCTACCAAACTTGGGTATTTCTCCCTTACCTTGTTAGCTATCTCCGGCGAATAAATTCGTTGCACCCTGATGTATTCTTCTTCCGTATGCTCTGCCAGTTTGATAACCGTGGTTTTTCTGCACCACCTCTTCAGGGTTTGTGTCAGTTCGTAATCGTCCAACAACAGGGAAATGTAATAGTCGGGTGTCATTGGCAATGGTTCCGACCAACCCATAATGTCCACCTCTGCTGATGCTAATTCCGCTGGACTACCGGTTTTCGGCATTGATGGAGTTGGGCGTTTCTGTTGTGTACACCATTCTTCGAATTGCTGAACGACTCCCCGATTGCTTACTCCTTCGGAATCATACAAAGGGTCAATTTGGTTCGCCCCACCACGACCATTATTCTTGACGTAGCCGATGTGGTTTCTGAACCACCACAACTGCGCCGTAAACGCCGTCGTTTCCTCGGACAAGCCCCGATAGATTTTGACCTTCCTAAGTTCTGCGCTTGTTTGCATTTCTGCACCTCTTTCTGTTGGGTCTAAGCCCAACCCTCTGGGTAGGTATCCCCTCAGACCCTACCCAGAAGGTTGCGTTTAGCTACCAGCTTTTACTAGCCTGTCGTGGAAGAGTTTACCGCCTACTCTAATAACTTTGCTGGGAGAAGTTTCATTCCGAGAACTCATTTCTACCAATTTCGTTCCTGCCCTTGTTGCAAGAACAACCTCACCAGTTTCTAAGTCGAATTTCACTTGGTGGTCACGACTATAATCGATACCAACTAAAATCTGTGCGTCCTCATCCCGAGTATCTATCCAGAATTTCGCATCCGTAACTGAAGCTAGCATTTCGGCTAGTTTTTCGGCGTTGGAAATGTTGTCATAACATTTGGTTGAATCATCTACGGAGTCCAAATCTAAGGTATCAATATAAGACAGTAAGTTGCCCAGAAATTCGTTCACTTTCAATAACTGATATTGTCGTATCCGAGTCGCCCAACTGGCTTGCTTCTCCGAGCCTTCCAGGGTTGGCAATGTTCCGAACCGTTCCAATCGCTGAGATACGTCATCACGATAACAATCCGAGCAAATCCTGGTTGACCAAAACTTAGTCTCTTTTCTGACCTGTCTGTTTGTAGGCTCTTCATAGCGATTTTCGCTGTTTTTCACATCCCTCGGTTTCGTATGTCCGCATGAACCAGTGATTTCTACTAACATTACGCACCTACCTTTATCTCAGTTGCCCCAATGTTCTTTGCAAACTTCTTTGCCCCATGAGTAGCTTCAGAGTATGTTCCGGTCATCCAAATTGAGGCCTCTACTGCCCCTTCCTTGATGTAAAAGAACCAATGGCCGGTTCCTCTTGGCTTCTTGCCGTGTACGAACTCGTACTCCGTTGTGCTTACCCTTACCTTGTGTGTTGCGGTTTTCATTTCTGCACCTCTTTCTTTCTCAACTTCATGATAGCACATCGTTATAACAAAGTCAATGATGTTTAGGAAATTTCCTTGATGGAATCTTTTTCCCTTTCGGCCACCCTTTGCTCCGCAACCATCTAGCCCTGGAGGCCAAAGTCTTGGTGCGTGGGGTTTTATGCGTCCAATTTTGCTTGGAACCTTTCCTGGTGTTACAGCGCTCGCAAAGAACTCTGATATTCTCTACCGTGGGTTCACCCAGGTGGCTAAATGGGATGATGTGGTCGTAATGAGGTTTGTGCGCTGGGAACATGCACTCCTGGCAAATGCCCCTATCCCTGGCATCTACCGCTCGCTTGACAGCAACTGGAATGTACCGGCTTCTAGGAGTCGAACTCGACATACCCACCAGGTGTCCACCGATACCAGGTGTTATTTGTTTCCTTTACCCATTCCCCAAGTTCGTTTTTGGAACCGCCGTAGTAGGGCCTGGCGTGATTTTCTTTCATCAGCTGCTCATTCACGTTGGTATCATTGACGTAAATAGTTCCCAGTATCCGCCCGAATTTTCCCTTACCCTCCTTGGTCGTCTTGAGGTAAATGTTCTTCTTTCCTCTTTTCCCATCCAGGAGAGAAGCAGACTTGACTATTTCCTTGAACCTGGCTTTCGATGCCAGGCCGAGTACCTTTTCCTTTTTGTTTCGGGTGCGTGATTCTGGTGTGTCAATTCCCATCAACCGCACACGGTCACGTCGCCATTCGTTGAATCCCAGGTCGATGTCCACATCACAAGTATCGCCGTCGACCACCCTGGTGACAACGCACCGGTAACTGTAATTCGGCTTGGCTTCCACCTGGGCTAATTGTTTTTCCAAAGCGTCAATCTTTTGCTTGAACCCATCTATCAAGGAATTTGCCGCCTCAACGTTTATTGGCACATATTTGTTTGGTTGCATTGTTCTCCTCCCCAATTCCGTTATCCATAAATGCGAATCCGGTCGTTCAGCAATACTGCTATTGTTGCTGGCACTATACCGTTCCCAAGGGCCTTTAGTTTGTTTGTCCTTTCAACTTCTGATGGGGCTGCCCTGGGTAGCCCTTGTTCTTCTTCCCACCAAGCCTGGTTGGTTGTTCTCTCAAACCACTCGTCATACGCTTCTTTCGGCAACGGTTCCAGCGCTACCCACCCCAGGGGCAATCCCATAAGCCAGGTGACCCATTTTGAAGATAATACTGCATTTTGCGAATCCCTTTTCCGAGGATTTTCCGATGGGCGTGTGCCATCGTTTTTCATAGATTGTTTCCCCTTTGCCCTGGTTGGAAGTCCGACAATAGCTGGATGATTACTCAATCCCATTTGGCCGTAGTTTGGGCGGTTGCTCATCTTGCCAGCTTCCATAACTGTCGGAGTAGGCCACCTCTTTACTTCCTCGTTGAGAACTTTTCCCCCTGTACCAGGCGCTCTGCTTCCTGGGTTCCCTGCCCTCGGAGTAGGCCAGTTCTTGTTATGCGCTTCACTCTCTACCATGAAATCGAGCCTGTTGTTCGGAATGTCTGCACGTTTGTGGCCCGGACTCCATCCATTGTGGTCGCTTGCCGTTGGTGTTGGGTAGTGCTTGATTGCTGTTTCCAGAGTCATGCCAAACTTTGTCCCTGTGGTCTTGCTGACAGTCTGCAAGCCATCATAATCCCTTCCAGTGTGTGGGCCACGAGGCATTGAACTCGGAGTAGGCCAGAGTCGTTTTGCCACTGTATAATCTTCACCTTTTTCTTTCATTGCCAAGTCCTGCTTGGTATAAGGGAAGTCATTCTCCTGTAGTATTGTTTCTGCCAAATTAGGAGTGCGGAGAACATTTCTTCCATCCTTCCGCACCATGTTTTCGGGAGTTCTCGCATGACCAACGGAACTATCAGTTGCTGTCGGAGTAGGCCACTTGACCTGCTTTTCATGGTATTCAACAGCAGATTCAAGATATGACATTGCCGTGTCGTGTCCTTTTCTGGCAGCCCTTGTGTCATAACCTTCTTGTCCGCTAACCCTCGGAGTCGGCCACTTTGTGGGCAAAACACCACCATCTTTCTCTAAGGTGTGGCGCTCCTGCATCTTCGGCGGATACAATATGCCATTCGCAGTCATACCCGATTTCGGCAAGCTGCCCGACAATTGTTGCCGCATACCCAGGAGTCCCAATTGTAACGTCTCCCAGCGCTGAGCCTGTTGATTCCATGTCGCTATTTCCTGTGGAGGATAATAGCCCTGGGACGTTTTCGAGTAGGGCGTACCTTGGCTTGGTTTCTCGGATAACTCTGAGTGTATCAGGCCAGAGGTTTCGTTCGTCCTGTTCTCCTTTACGCAGTCCAGCCTTGGAATGGGGCTGGCAAGGGAAGCCAGCTGTGATGATATCCACCATTCCGGCCATTGGTCTAAAATCGGCACTTCTAACATCTCTAATGATTGGCGCCCAATCAAGCAAGCCGTCTCGTATTCTTGCTCGGAGGAGTTCCTGGCAGTAGGGTTCGATTTCAACATAACCAATTGTCCTTGTCTTGAGTCCAGCCAGGCGCAAACCCAGCGAAAAACCGCCGAATCCAGTAAATAGACTCAGTTCTGTAAGTGTTGTTTTTTCAGTCATTGGCTACGAGCCGTTTTTTGGTTTGTTCCAAATTCCAAGGGCTTTGCCAAATTTCGCCCATTCTGGCGCACCAATAACCCCATCCTTTAGAATCTCTATGCCCATTTCTACTGCCTTCTGTCGCTCCTCTTTCGTATCCAGGTTTTCGACAATCCTCATCCCCAACTCTAGCAAAGCCCGATATTCCTTGGGCAAGAACTTCAGCAAAAATTTCATCATGTCACTCCTCTCTTGTAATCGTGAGCGTGGTTCGCTGTGGATAGTTTTTGTCTATTTCCACGCCGTAGCTGATGCGAGATACATATTTCCCGCTATCCTTCTTGATTACCCCTATATCTACCAGGGCGTCGACCGCTGGTTTGAAAGCCAACGCCGTGTTGTCTGGGTCGAACGCTTTCGCCCAGCTTTCAAAATAGACGGTAAAGTCTATTCTGATTCTCCCATCTATTGGGTAAAATGATGGTATTCTTTTTTCTTTGAATGCCCATCCCCATGCCTCCCTTGAATCAGTCGAGTGTTTGCTGTATTCCCGATAATGTAAACTAAGGGCCTTCCGTTTGTTTTCGGTAAGATCTAGGTCTGGCAAAAAAGGGAATTTATAAGTCCATACTTTTTGTTCAATCGCTGGTAAAGCCACTATGTTTCCTCGTTTCCTAATGATTTGAAAGATGCCAACGCTGACGCAAATTGAAGTTTGACCGTGCCGAGCGCTCCGTGCCTGTGCTTTGCTACAATAACTTCTGCTATGCCCCTGGGGTAAGGTACTGTTGGGTTTCTGACCAACCAATCTTCTTCGGTTATGTGCATATCTTCTCTGAACAAAAACAACACCGTATCAGCGTCTTGCTCAATCGACCCACTGTCTCGCAAGTCTGCTAAAATAGGGCGATGCTCGGTTCTGGTTTCGCTAGCCCGATTCAACTGGCTCAACGCCAACATTGGGATGTTCAGTTCCCTTGCCAACCCTTTGAGAGCTGCGGTCACCTCGGTCACTTCTTCTACACGGTTCATTCTTCGGTCTGTTGTCACCAGCTGCAAATAATCCACTATCAACAAATCCAATCCTGACTGAGCTTTCATCCTTCTTGCCCTACTCCGAATCTGGCTCAGGCTTACCCTCGGAGTGTCGTCCACATAAAGAGGTAATTCCGATATTTCCCCTACCGCATCCATAATCCGCAATTCTTCATCGCCGGTGTACAAACCTTGCCGTAAGCGCATGCCGTTGACGTTTGCTTGTTCGGAAATTATCCGCATTGCGACTTGTTCTTTCGACATTTCGATGCTAAAAATTCCAGTGATGAAATTTTTCTGAGAAGCCTTGAGCGCTATGTTCAATGCCAACGCACTTTTCCCAACACCAGGTCGTGCCGCCAATATCAGCATGTCGCTTCTGGGCAATCCGCCAAGCAATAAGTCCAAATCCATGAATCCTGTCGGTATCGTTTTCTGGGAAATCAACCCTTCTATCGTATCCGCCTGGGATTGTAAAAATTCATCCATAACGGCCCTCATGGAAGTCATGCCGTTACGCAATTCTTGTGGGTACAAAGCCAGTAAACTACTTTCAGCTTCTGCCAGGGCTTGCTCGACGTCGTACGGATTGTCGTACGCTTTACCAGCCAGTTCTGAAGCAAACCCAATCACCGACCGATTCACCGCTGATTTCGCTATCATTTCGGCGTAATACTGTGCATGGACGGATGTGGGAACAACAGCGCTCATCGCTGAAAGTGCTGCATAGCCACCGCAGTCGCCCAGGTGCTTTGTCCTTGTAAGTTCTTCGCCAACGACTGCCATATCTGGGGGCCTCCCCTGGTTCCAAACGGTTAGCATTGCCTCGTAAATCCACCGATTACGTTCTCGGTAAAAATGGCCTGGCTTCAATATGTCTGGAACTATGTGCATACAATCAGGGTCTATCAAAATCGCTCCAATGACGTATTCTTCAGCTTCTATGCTATGAGGTGGTATTTGTTCGATGTACATTTTCTTCCTGCTGTCTGTAAGATTCCCAATTGCATTGGATTTGTTTCGTGATGCCAGTACCGATATCAGTCAGCCTGTCAAATAATGCGTAACCGTACCGGTCTTTGATGCCTTGTCCATCTAGGTTGGTCGTGATGATGGTCGGAGTCCTGGATTCGTATCGCATGTCCAGGAGCAAAAGTAACGATTCTTGAACCCAATCGCTATCCCTTTCCTGACCCAAATCATCAAAAATAGCCATAGGCGTATTAGCCCAAATGTCGAACGTTTCCTGGTAATTCATGGCTGGTGGTTGTGCGCTCAAAGACGTTCGTAACCTCATCAGCAATCGTGGTATTTTCGAATAAAGAACCGGTGATTCTTCAGCGATGCGTTGCTCTGCCACCGCCAGGGCTAAATGCGTTTTGCCTGTACCTCTTGGGCCAGCCAGCACCAGCAATCCTTTTGGCTCTCCTGCAAAACGTTGTACTTCTAAGAGGGCCTTCGAGACTTTGGGTTTTCCCAGGTGATTCCAATTTTCAAAAGATTTACCAGTTCCATCTTGAGGTAGCCCAGCTGATATGCGGCGAATTTTGGTGTTGTAGTCCTGGTCGTTCACGCACGGTAAGCTGTTTGGTTCGTTTCGGCAAAACGGACAACCTTTCACATGGTTATCCGCTTCCCATTCGTCAACTGCCAGCTGCGTTGCGACTCCACCTGGCTTCGGAATCCATAATGGTTTGGTTAGCCCTGGGTTTTCTCCATCCATTTTGCCTCCTTTCCGCATCCTTCTGTAACCATCGGGAAACGTAGAGTTGCTTATTTATCGCCTTGTGAAATGCCTTGTGGTTCAAGGCATCGTAAACTTTTCCCATAACCCATTCATCGCCGTACCGAGCGGAGTATAACGCTCGTAAGCCGTCGACAAAAGCAACAGTAACCTGCTCTGGTTTTGGAGAGATAATAGATTCTTTAGAATCTATTGGTTTATATGACGGTTTGGAGGGCTTTTCGGACTGTCCTCCGACCGAAAAAGCCCCCCCTGACAAATTGTCATCCCGTCTAAAGTTTTTGATGCCGTAAAGATTCGTACCATACTGGCTCGCTTCTTTCTCGACAGATAATTCCCCCAACAATTCCAACTGTCTCAGGCATCGTCTTACTTGTCTCTCGCCAATCATCGCTTTTTTCGCAATCGTTGCTATGGACGGATAGGCATTACCGTTTTCGTCCGCATAGTTAGCAATAGCCAACAAAACAAGCCGAGAAGCAAGTCTCGATTGCGAATACTCTAATACCTGAGCAATGATTTCAATCGCCATTGCTAAAGCGCCTGGAGTTCATCTAATAACTTGGACGCTTCAACAGTCGTTAGCGCTACCATTCTTTCTAATGGCTCTAGATCTGGATAATGTTCTTCCAAAAAGTCTGACACAAAGTCCTGATGGTCTTGACTCTTTTTCGCCATGTTCCTAATAAAGCTGTGCTGGCTTTCAGAAGAAGCCTTATTGGGCTGAACATGCTCCATTTCCTCTGCCGGTGTAGGCTCGTATCCTGCTAATACCGCAACAAATGACAAGCATGAACGGAATCCTTTTGAGATAGCCCTGGTTTCAGCCATAGACATTCGAGAGTTTGTTGGCTGAGTCGCCCAGCGACCATCATCCTCGGTTCCGCAAATGGATTGTGCCCCTCCCACCTGAGTTCCGAATCGATTCAGTATTTTGACTTTAGCCACCCATGCTTGCGGTTCCACCGTATCCCTGACAACGTCGCCGTCCAAAACAGCGGAGTATCCGTAGGCTGCCCCAAGCGCTTGCCAGGCTTCAACCTTCAAATAGGATGGAGCTTTCTTGCTCTTGTCAATTTGAACTGACCAATTTGGATTTTGCGTGACCAAGTCCTGCAAAATTTTGGCCCTAACCCTGGCTACGCCGATTTCATCGCCCATGTTGTTCGCTTTTGTTATTTCCACGATTTCACCAGTTTCTTCTACGACTTCGATTGCCGTCTCTCCTGTTGCCATTAGGGTTTCCCTCCAATCTCATTTTCTAAAGGCCCGTAACCATCTTTTTCCATTTGCATGATGGGTTCCTGGAACATCCGCTTTGGTTGGTGTGTTCCTTGTGCCCACCTGATGACCGACACCTGGTTTACTCCTAAAAATTGAGCCAACTTAGTGTACGTGCCGACTCTTGGGTCGTCGTGGAGCCGTTTTATCCTAGTCGCCCACGAAAGTTCGTCTAAAGTCACCATTTGTCCTCCTTCCTCGTTGAATTTCCTTCTAATTATATAACGATGTTATAACTATAACAAATTGCTAGAACTGCGCCGTAATCCCTCATTCCGCCTCACAGGTTTCACATTCAAAACCGGTAGGCTCGTTGCATTTAGGACAAATCCCACCTGAATCGGGTTCTGAATTTTCTATTCCGCAGCACTGGCTCACCCAGGTGTGTTCGTGGTCGTCAACCATTTTAGTTATATCCTTTCCGCAAATATGATTGTGAACGCCAGTAGATGTTAGGTAATGGTTTCGTGTTCATGTTGTCCAGGTACAACCACCTCTCGTAGGCTTGCAAACTGCCCCAACATTCTGAGGGTGCGTCGTTATAGAGGAATCGCATGATATCAGGCAAGCGCTGTAAGTTTTTGTGGTCTGCCATTGTGACAGCGTTGAGAAGGTCGTTCTTGATACAGGCCAATAGGAAATCGGGCATGTCGTGAGCTATTTCACGCCCAACAATATACCGCTCCATATTTCCTCGGTATTCCTCCGGAACTAGGCTGTAATTGATGTCCTTGTAATCTTTATAAGATTCTTGCTCGTATTGGTACGCTTCGTCTCTTCTTGCATTACTTTGAAACCTGGGCATTGTTGTCCTCCTCCAGCTGTAAATCGGCCTTGTCAAATTGTTCGCCAAGCTCTTCCCACTGTTTGTCGATTTCTTCGCTTGTGCCATAATATTTGATATGTTGCTCTCGCCCCATTGGGTTGTTTGAAGTCCACTTTTCGGTCGGGTGAATCATGCTGAATTGCGGAGTAGAATTGACGGTGTTTGCCCTGGCTCTTTCCACAACGTCCTTGACCTCGCCACCCTTGTCGTCAGCCAATTTTTTCACTTGGCTTGTTTTCCATTTGCCTGGCACATGAATCACTTTCGTGTATTCATATTCTTCCTCGTAAACTGTTTCTCGTTCGTCCTCATCAAGCAACTCTTTCAAAGGGTCTAGTAGGTTCTGGACATACGCTGGCCGAAAGTACCGTTCCAATGCCCACCGGTTATCTGGGTTTCTTGGGTTTTGGTGTTTGATAATCCGACCACCTCGCTCATCGAGAAGTTTGCTAAGCTGATTTTCGATTTCCTTCTTTTTGGCTTTCGCTCGGTCGATAGCCACCTTGGCGTCCAACCATTCTTCTGCCAACATTTGTTCTAGTTCCTGGTCAGATGCTACCTGTTTTGAATCCATAGGTTCGTCCTCTCTTTCATCGTTTATTACAGTAATCGCTTCTGCACTTTTGTTGTCTGTGCCCAGGCGGATTGTGGCAACACTCTCTGGTCGCCGAATCCCCTGGTTATGGTGAACCCTTGTTTTGAGAATTGCTCTAAGCTGGCTGACCACATGGTTCCAGCGTCGTCTGTAAGAACGACCCAGCAATTCTCATAAGGAACTTGGAAATCTTTAGCGTGATAAGCCAAGGCTTCCAAATGAACCGTGTCCGTAGCCCACCCAGGTGGGCGTCGTAACATTCCCCGAGAACGGTTTACTTTTTTCCGGAGTTCGGCTCGGTTCGCCTCGATGACTATGTTTCCAACGACCGTGCCCCTGGGGTTAGTAATGGGTATTTCCATAGGCTTCCCTCCTCGCTTTTGTTTCACCAGGTGGCCCACCTGGCATAACCATATTTTAGCTGTATGTTATAACAAAGTCAAGTCACGACAATCTGGAAACCACTAAAATGTACGACTGCTACTTTTTTATAATGCTTGACAGTGTTATAACAGTATGCTATCATGAAAAGGACACTCCAGTAGGGCGAGATTTTTTGGAAGCATGGGGTGCTGATATCGGGAGGCAAGGCGGAACTATCCACGGTTACATTACAGCGATGGAAGATGGCCTGGCTGGAGAGGGGAGGATATAAATGTCCACGAATATCGATATGAAGGAATTCTTGAAAGCCGGTGGGGTGCTACGAATGATAGGAACGAGGTAACGAAAGGACGGTATATTATGCAAATCTCTAGGACAGAGCGATGGGAACTAATCGATAACGATGGCAACAAAATGGATTCGAACACGCAAACGTTATTCGCTGATTTGGTAGACCTACTGACATCAGAATACCTGTTGGGGAGAAGTAGTCGTATCAATAAAAGTGCGGCGATGAGAGTGGCCTTGCTAGTTATGAATAACTATCACCTTGCAAAGTTGGAGAAGAACCGTCATGCCTGACGCAAATCACCCAGGTTTCGAGGATGGACACTCCCATGCTCCATCGCTTCACTTTGTCAATGAAGCGATGGAAACCGAACAACATGAATTGGATGAGGTTAGCCTTACATTTGGGCGCTACAACAACGAACCAACGGTGGCTTTGTATCATGGGGAGGACTGCCTTATATTCATTCCCAAACACGTTTTGCAAACTGCACTTGAACAAGGGTGGGATATGGAATGCCCACATTGTAGAAATGAGGAACACGATGCACAACTGTGAATGGCTCTCAATTTGCTGTTACTCTGAGCCAGGCGATGACCTAGAAGCTAACGAGGAAGGAATCATTGGGTTGTGCAGTGAGTGCGGTTTAGGGAGTAAGTTTGACTGCGAGGAACACCCACCAGGGGAGGATTATAATGGGATACGCTAATGATAATTTGATTTTTGACAATGGGCTTGCACGGCTGTACCAGGCTGACGCTCGTAGCCTACCTCTACCGGACAATAGCGTGGACTGCGTTTGTACTAGTCCGCCTTATTGGGGCCTTAGAGATTATGAGCTAGAGGAAGAGGGCATCGGGCTTGAGCCAACCCCAGAAGCGTACTGCGCCAATATGGTAGAGGTATTCCGTGAGGTCTGGCGTGTACTGAAGCCAAGTGGAACGGTCTGGATGAACCTTGGTGATAGTTATAATGAGAAAGACCTCGTGGGCATACCGTGGCGTGTGGCCTTTGCACTCCAGGCGGACGGCTGGTATCTCCGGTCTGACATTATCTGGAGCAAGCCAAACCCAATGCCTGAAAGCGTAACCGACAGGCCCACCAAAGCACACGAATATATATTCCTGCTGACCAAGAGTTCCCAGTATTACTACGATGCTGATGCGATAAGGGAGCGACTATTGCCTAGTTCTGTAAGCAGATTACAGCAGGATGTAGCTAATCAAGTAGGAACAACCAGAGGACACGGTGGACAAAAAACAAACGGAAATCTGAAAGCCGCTGGCAATATTGAGCAAGGGCGTAACAAGCGCTCCGTATGGGAGATTGACTCTAAATACCCTGATGCCACGTATGATGGCGGTGGTACTGGCCTCAAAGGGCATAGTGGGCATTACAAGGCAGATGGAAGTCTTATAGACCACCCACTTGGAAAGAATAAGCGCACCGTATGGGAAGTAACTACTCAGCCATACAAGGAAGCCCACTTTGCTACGTTTCCAGAAAAGTTAGTCGAGCCATGTATCCTTGCAGGTTCTTCAGAGAAGGGCGTGTGCGCTCAGTGTGGCAAGTCGTGGAAACGTATTGTTGAATTGACAGAAGAATACGCCGCTTTGATTAGTAGCGGTAAAGCATGGAGAACCAACGAAGGCAAGCCAGACGCATACACTAATCGCCAACCTAAAAAGCATCCTCAGAATGTGCCACCTAAACACAACACCATTGGGTGGGAACCCACCTGCACCTGTAATGCTGACGTTGTGCCAGCCACTGTCCTCGACCCATTCGTTGGGTCGGGAACCACCCTGGCTGTGGCTCAGAAGTTTGGAAGAAAGTCCATAGGCACAGACCTCAACAGGGAATATCTAAATTTAGCTAAAATGAGGATTGGAAATGTTCCATTGCCTCTTATCGGAGGATTATGATGGGATACGCATTATTTCATAGTAAGTGTTTCGGATGCGACCGGTTGATGTCGTATAACCCGATGACAGTTCCGTCTATTCGGGCTACCAACGGAATGCCAGACCCAGGGGGAGTCCGTGAACCTATCTGCCAGGAGTGCGTTGATAAAGCGAACGTGGTGCGTGCAGAAAATGGGTTGCCAGAAATTATTGTCCGCCCAGGTGCTTACGAGGCGATAGAGGAATCATTACTGGATTATTCTTAGTTGTGCAGCTGCCAATGCTTTATGCAAACTCAGGTCTGGCACATCTGGAACAATCCTCAACGTATTAGTATTATGGTCGCATTTTGTTTCTCGGATAAAGAACGTGTTGAGCGCATCTAGCTGAACCTCGCCAGGGTTGACCGTCGCCGGTATCAAATCGTTGATGCGAATCACATCCCCAGCACGGACTCGGCAAATGCTCCTGGTCGCTCCGTTCGCATCCCGAACGCTTCCAACAAGAATCTCTGGAATCTCCGCATGTATGTCCTTTCGGAACTCCAGTTCCTTATTCCTCCGATTTTCAGCGGTCGCCTGGTTGCCAACAATATCACGCACGGCATAATCCCTGGTCAGATATTTCGTTATGCTGGTGGTATCGGTTGTAGTGCTGGTTCTGCTTGAATCATACACCGAGTACACCGAATTTCTCATGCTCCTAAACGGCCCACGTATTCTTGGAACAGCTGTCAAATCCTGTAAGTCCACTTGCCAGGTGATTGCCGAAACGTTACGGGCCTTGAAGTAGATTTTCCTATCTTCCCATACCGCTAGAAACCAGGGTTCGCTTGTCGTGCTGGTAAAAGCCGTCACTCCGTTATTTTGGTTTGTTAGTGCATCCCATAATTGCAAATCGGTGTAGGTTATGGTTAGGTCTACACCTGGGTCGTCAATGTGGGTATCGTCATCGGACAATTGTTCCGCAGTGCCGGTGGTGTCACGCATATCAACAATAATCTCTTTGGCCGTTTTGGCGCTATACGTTTTTGACTGCAACATCCTGTCCGTAAAATTTGCCCAGTACCCATAGCACTTGATGACCGTTCCACCCTCGCCTAATTCGGGGTCTTCATATCGCCCCTCCCAGATAACCTTCCCAGAATCTTCTGCAAGAACCAGGCGATACAATCTACGGTTCAGATACCACTCCCAAAATTCAGCCAGGGTGGTTCCGACTCGGAACACCATATCGTGAAAGCCACCGTTGAGCCTGGTGGTGTGGACTAATCCATCAACAAAAGGAAGAATATCCTGTTGGTAAGTAGGCGATGAAAGATTGTCGTCGTAAAGATGAAGTCGTAATGGCATGGCTATACGATATTGTATTGCGGATGATAGGTTAGGGTTGAAGTGTAACTGACAGCTGATGGATTTGCGTTGTCATCACGCACGATGTAAACCCTGGTAGGCTCTGGCCCTATTTGAAATGCTCCACCCACTCGGTCAGGAACATTGCTTACGCTACCAGTGGTCGTCAGGAAATAAACACCTGGTTTCTGGCTTACCGAGTCGACGAGGATTTGGTCAGCGCTTGTCACGTTGTTGATGATGACGGCCCCTTCTTCGACCGGAGCCAAAAACAAATAATCAACACGCCAGTTGAAAAAATCTGGAGTGATTCCACCTGACCTCCTCCAGGTTACAGTCGTACCAAGCCCAAAATAGACTCGGAGTTTGTAATTGTCGTAAATGTCATTATCGCCGAGTTGCCCTGGTGGAATCTGGAGTTCCCCAATATCAATGAGGTTCATGGTACTCGCTAATGACGTTCCGTAATGGTTGTAATCAGATGCGACTGATGGGCGTGGCGTAAAGCTCAAATCTCCAACGCTGTATCCAACCCCCAGGCGGAAATTGGTTCCAGCTGCGGTTGTGTTTAGCATTGCTAACTGCAATCCAGATGTAGTTGACGCTGTACGAATTGTATACTCAGTTCTTGCAAGAACACGGAACAATCCCTTGGGAGCAGTCCCACCCAGGTCAAACTCCCAATAACCATAGTTAGTACTGGTCACGGCTTTGTCGTTTACTACTGTCCAATGGATTTGCCCAGCAGAACCATAGCTTGCATTTGTAATCGCTGTCGCTCCTGTTGTCAGGGTATGCACTGTGCCACCAAAGGTTGCAGAAGCACCAAAGGCATCAGTAACAATAACCGTGGAAGCCGATTGCCCCTGGTTGAGTAGATTATCGGTCATGCGGTCGCCACCACGCATCGTAATGAACACTCTGTGGGTTCCGCTTGCTGCGAGCGACTTCATCGTAAGGCGCATTTTTGCAGGAGCATCACCTGGTACGTCGTAAATGTCAAAGTGATTGATTCCGGTTCCCAGCAACGTATCAATCTCGTTGTTTGTTACTCGTCCGGTTATGTAAGCGCCAGGAATAGAAGTTCCAGATGCAGCCATAAAACCGTCATAGTAAGCCGTGCCTGTTGCCGATGCGGTCGAGGCCCTTACCATACCCCACACTCGCAGTGTTGTTGCCCCAGCTGGAATTCTGACGTTTGTCCTTGATAGCTGGTGCGCCGTTCCGGTAGTCGTGACATCCAGGTAGTCCTCATCCTCGTAAAGCACATGCGTGCCCAATAACGATTGAACCTTGAGGACAGCCTGGGCAGGAACCGCACCCACGCTGCTGAGGGCAACTGCCTCCGTGTAAACGCTGACCGAGTAGATTTGGCTAGCAGTAACTGCTATGTCCTGGTATTGGGCTTCATGCGTCAAACCACCGCTCGCACCGGTCATGGTAACTTTCATGCTTGCCGTTCCGTAAACTGCACGAGCGCCATCCCTGGTGGATGTTCCTGTTGCGGTCGAGTTCTCCGTCCAGCCCACCATCAGCGTTCCATTTTCAAAAGAAGGATTATTGAGATAATTTGATAATTCTTCGCTGGCTCCCACGCCAAGTGGGTCGACCAGAAGGGATAGATCTGCGAACGCTCTTTTGTTGTTGACTATTGGTTCATCAAAACTGTTTCGTCGTAATGACAGCTGTCCATCAATAACTCGGAAATCAACCTCTTCATCTGACGAGGTTCCCAGTTGGGTTTCTAGTTCCAGGGGAGTACCAGAACCGACAACCACAGACCGGTTTCGATTTTGTTGCAACATTTTGTTGACGTTTTGAATGTTCGCCTGGAGAGTTCCGACGTCATCACCATTGAAAATCAGCGCCACTCGCACCACCCTGGTTCCAAGTCCGTGCTGAGTCATGATGGCGCCATTGCGGAAAAAAGAATCCCCTGACAGTCCCCTCAGTTGTTGAATGGGGCCAATCTGAAAAGAATTCGGAAGCGCTGCATGCTTGCTCGTATCCGCCAAATCCAGCGTCGTTGTACCGTCTTTGAGCTTGAGCGTAACTTGTGCCATGTATTACCTCAGATATTGATAACGTAAGCGGAATCAGCTGTAAGAATAACTGACCCAGAACCCCATACAAAATAAGGGTCTGCATTTTCGACTACCACAGCGCTCACTATTTTTGCCAGAGAAGTGCTGAAGGAAACCCTTCCATTCGAGCCGGTGGTCGCCGGAACCTCACTCCCTACCAACACGGTTGCCCCCTGGTAGGCCGTGCCTTGGTAGCGAACTTCGACAATAAAATTAGCCATGAATCCTCCTTAGATACTTTTCGTGTTTCTGCTTCTATCCGTAACATCATCAGTATCCAGGCTTGAAAGCTCGCTGATGCTTCCAGCGGCAATATTTCCAGTGTGTGAAACGATGTCTATTTCGGTTATCGCTCCTGCATTTTCCCATCGGCCTGTCGCAATGCTAACGGTTCGAGCGCTTCCATTATACCCACCAAACGACAACCAATGCTTGTGCCTGTCAGTCTGTAACGGCTGGGCAATAAAGAAACTGCCACCACCAAATATATCAGCCTCGCCATCGTCTGGGAATCCTTCTGGTATAAGGACATCGTCGCCAGCGCTTTGGGCGGCCGTCAGTGTGCTTGTTGTTCCCTTCAAAGATTGCACATTATAGTTGGATGCAGTTGTATCATTATTGAAATTCCATTGGATATCCCTGGTTGCTCCGGAATCGTTCTGCCCATAAATGCTACCCTGTAACGATTGGATTCCAGATGAAGGAATATCAACAGAGTCAAACGTATGCGTTGCCCCCGAACCAGCCACCCTCACCAGGCGTGGCTTCGGAACCTGGTACAAACTCATCATTGAATCTTCCTTGAAGTTCGTTCCATTTTGAGGGTTGAACAACATGGTAGTATAAACGGCTGCGGCGTTGAGCCTACTTGACCCCAGGTCTACTCCTGCATTGGCTGTACTCACAGAATGAAAGCTGGATATGTAAATCGTGTGGGCATCATCATCGCCGTTTTGCGGATGATACGTCGTAAAGCACGTTGCAGAAAATGCTCCAGCCGTACAACTCTGGTCTGGTATCGCTCCATCCCCACCCATCCTCCTGTCAGCGGCTCCACCAACTCCAGTTGCGGCCGCAGTTCCAGCTATCACTTGCCGGCTGTAATTTCCATTCGTGGTATTTCCATTTATCGTCAATTGAATTCCGTCTTGCGCACCAGTTCGGTCGCTCCGTAAATAACCCACTCCGCAAATATCACCCTGGAGGGTTGGCAATTTATCGAACGTGAACGTTCCGTCAGAGGCGAGTATTTCTTCCTCAATAAGATAGCGTTCGTCAACAGCGCAGAGGAGGAACCGGCTTGTGGCCGCAAAGTTATTTGACTCCATAAGCAGAGTTACAGATGTGATAGCATCGGTGTCAGCCCATCTACCACCACACGCATCAAGGGCTTCCTCTCCGGAGCCAGACAAAGAAACGTAGGATTTATGCCCATCAGTTCCTTTGTAATGCGGTATCAGAATATAGGCTCCACCGTACACGTTGGACGTACTCGTTAGTTCCCCGACTCGGCCTGATGTTTGAGCGTTTCTTTGTGCCGCTGATGCAGACGCACCATCGGCCCGAAATACCTCATCGCCATAATTAGAACCTGAGTCGCCATTGAACCGCATAGCCATCCTGGTTTGGCCGCCGGTGTTGGTTATGCCGTCTACAATAATCACCAGGTGGCGAGCCTTGTAGGTAATCGTGGGTAACGTCAACGTTACGCTTGAAGCGTTTTCAGATAATTCTGTTGGTGCTTGCATAAGGCGTAATGGTAATTGAAACATTATCTTGTCCTTTGTTCCTCGGCTAATAACAAACCAATTTCCGCTGCGAGTTCCTCGGCAATCCGCCTCCGTTCTAATGGGTCTGACCCCAGGCTCATAGCATTGATGTTGATGACGTTTCCGCCACCGAACCCAGCGCTTTCAGCGTTGCTGAACACATTGCTCCCCCTGGGTAACTGGACTAACTCTGGGCCTGCTTCACCAACCAACGCCATCCCACCTCTGAAATTACGAGAGCCATGTTGCATAGGAGTGATATGCGAGGGAGGCATAAACCCACCCAATAACAGGTCTACGGTTTTTTGAAGGCCCGCAACCATTGATGGGTCGCCTCCAGCGGCAAGAAAGCGATTGATTCGGTTCTGTAATTCGATACCTTTGTCGAAAGTTGTGCTAAATACTTTGGCAGCGGCGGCGGCGTCGAACATATTGTCAGCGATGTTTTTGGTAAGTTCCATCCCCTCTTTCAGGCCGTCGTTCATATCGCCGGTTGCTGTACTCATTTCAAATATACCTTCAACCGCAGCTTTGATTTGCTCTTTTATGGAAGCGATAATTTCATCGATGCCAGGTATGTCTTTCCCAATAAGTTCCCCCAGGTTTCCAAGGGTTTCATCCAGGACGTTTTTCAAAAGACCTGGGATATCTCCGACTTTATCCACGACGCTATCGGCAAAGCTCTTGGCAGCGACCTCCGCTTTCTCAAAACCAATCTTGGCAACTCCTGCCAAATCTTTGAATATATCACCAACCGTTTTATCTATCGTCGGCAACTTCTCAACTCTCGACGCAATCATGTTGTAGACATCAATCCATTTCTGGAATCCTAATATAGAGTTTTCAACCCATTGAAACAAAAAGTCTTGAATTTCTTGAAGAATAATTTTAGTAAAATCTCGTATGCCTCCCCAGTTATTTATCCAGGCAACAGCCATCGCTGCTACGGCAACAACAATGAGCGTGATGGGGCTAAACAGGGCGAATATCCCGATGGCAACTAACTTGAACATCACCAGGAGGCCGCCAAAAATTGTTATGACTCCGGCTATACCGGATAGAACAAATGGAAGAATAAGAATCAGCGCACCCAGGGCTGCCCCAATGCCAACAATGGCAATAATCTTTTTCTTGGAAGCGTCGGTCAAATCGTTGAACGCTTTCATAGCATCGTTCACCCTTACCATCAAACCTTCCAGGTTGGGAATTAGAACCATGCCGATTTGACCTGCTGCGTCTTTTACTTGGGCCTGAAATCGCTTCATAGAGTTTGCAAACGATTCAGCCGTATTCACGGCATCGCCCTGGATATCTGTCGTTTGTTCAAGGATGGAAGCGAACCTGGCTTGAACCTTGACGGCCTCGCTCATTTCCTCGTTTCCTGATATGAGGCCCATTTCCAGCGCTTTTGTTTTCAGGGCTGCTTGGCTAAGCAAAATACCGAACCGGCGTAAAGGTTCAACTTCACCAACCAATCCTGACCGTATAGCCCTCAACGCATCTGCGATTGGGATGTCGTTTACCGAGGCGATGTCAGCTGCCAATTTCACCATTTGTATCGACATGTCTGCCGATGCTTGTCTGGTCATTCCGCTGGCATTCAAAATAAACCCAAGGACTGATGCGTAATCCAGCGCATCTTGCTCTGCGATTCCCATAGCGAAAGCCGATTCTTTAGAGAATGCCGTAACAATGTCGATTGAATCACGGAAAGCCAGGCCAGCTTTGTTGATGGATTCAGTGAGAGAACTTGCAGATTTTATTGACGCTGCCCCAATAGCTGATAACGCTCCAGTTACTAAAAGCGCTGGCCCACGCAGTTTACGCAAGTTATCAGCCATTGAGTTCAGTCGTTGGTTGACTCCCTTGAAGGCATTGGAAGTTCTGTCGACCCCTTCCAAAATTATTTGGACTCTTGCGTCAGCCATTACTTCGCTCCGCTTCCTTTGCTTTCAAGACCTGAGACTGTGCGTCCAGTAAGTGAAACATATCCGCCACCACTCGGTCAGGTGCTGTTACGTAATCTTCATATGACCATTGCGTTTCTAAAAGAAAAGCCGCCTCAGACATTTCATGCGACAGAGGCAGCCCATCATAATACGCCTGGATGGCCTCGTTTAGTCTTTTTTTTCTTCGTCTTGGTCTACCTGGTAGCACTCGTTCATCCTGGCTAATACAGGAGCCGTGAACTTGTCCGGCAAACTGTCGATGTTCGCTACGGTTACTTCCATATCGAACGACCATTTAGCTGTGCCATGCAGAAGAAAAGCGTCATCCAAAGCGTCCAGTTTCAATTCCGTCGCATGTTTCATCAAGAACTGTTGGCGAGCCTCGTCGTCGCCGAGAAGATCTTCACTAGCGGCCAACTTCAAAGCGTCTCCGCCTACTTCAATTCCAGCAGTTCTAAAAACCTTTCGCATGCCCCTGGTCGGTTCGCTGATGATTTCCCACCATTGACCATCAGGTAGTTCAATACGCTCGGTCGTTGGCATGAAGCCAACCTGAGTTGTACTCATACGTACCTTCTTTCAAGGCTTATCGCCTTTATTAGTTTGCCGCTATGGTTACTGCACCATCAACCTTGAAGGTCGTGGTATATGTCGCTAACCCTTTGACTTCTCCGGTTGGCTTGTAGGACGTACAAAGTGCCTTACCGCTAATCTTTCTCTTGCCTGATGCTGTGCCTTTTGGATGCCACTCAAAGTCAGCAATTACGCCAACCAGGGTTCCAAAGACAGCATCAGGGCCAGAAGTGGCTGTATCGTCAAATGGGCCTGTAATACTAAACTCCTGGGATATCTCAATTCCAGCTAAAACTCGTTCCGCAGAATCGGCAAAGGTCGTTACATCCAAGGCAGTAATTTCCTTTCCTAAATCGCTGATAGACGTTACATATGCTGACATATTCCTTTGAGTTGAACCGCTATCGTCTATCTTGATTTCCGCTGTACCGGCTATTGGTGTCATCGCCATGACTAAACCTCCTCTATCGCTTTTTTCTTCAGTAGCCATTCAACATTCAATGGCTTACAACCATTTGGTACTTTTACTGTATCAGTGTCGATAATACTCCCAATATCCCAGGCTTGCCAATACTCGCTCAAAGCGTTGCCCAGGTTGTCCACAGGACTGTATTCGACAGGGCTGATAACCTTATATTGCATTAGTTGGGCACTCTGTGTAGCGCAACGGCTAAAGACACGCTACCAGACGCCGCTCCGCCGGTTACCAAAACTCTCCCCCTGGTGTACCTGTCAATATTTGTTCCAGATGCAATAACAAGAATCGCACTGGTACTACTCGTTGACGAGGAGAAAACGGTTCCGCACGTTCCTAATGCTGCGTAAGTATTATTATCAGCACTATCTTGCAGTTGGTAAACGGCTTGCTCCCCATTTGCCCCCACGGTAAATTTTATGAATTGAGCGAAAGCAGTTGCACCAGCTGTCGTTGTTCCACCGTGGTCGACAACTCCGAAACTCCCATTGTTTGTATACGTTCCATCCGCCAGTTGGGTTATTGCTTTTGTCAACGCACCGTCAGTCCTGATAATAGCCGTTTGTTTTGCAAGTTCCCCAACGACTCCGCCTATTTTATTATCAACAGCCATCGCCGTACCACAATACGCTGCGCCACCAGATGCAGAGCCAAAATGAACACTCACCACCTGGTTTGTGCCAGCTGCTGAACCTAACAGGTTTTTCATCGCATTGTCGAGCGCCTGGGCGTCGTCATCGTACCACCCAGCCCATTCTATCTGGTCTGTCCGATGTCCTGTAAGAATCCGCTCGGCAGAGTCTACCAGGGCAGTGTTATCCAAAGCGTTTGCCGACAACGTGATGGAAACGCTTGTGGTATGCGTACCTGGGTTGTACCCACCAAAATACACTCGTAGCTTGTCGGATGAATATTTAGCCACTCTTGAACCTCCTTTGGATATCCCTCACCGTGTCTTTCAACAAACGCTCGATATCGCCTAATGAATCCTTCAAAGATGTCGTCATTACTTTTTGCGCTTTTGTGCCTCGCCTGGCTATCGCCCTGGCCACAAGGAAAGCGCCGGTTCTCCCCCTGGGGAAACCATGCCTTCTTGCCCAAGGTTGCAAAGCTGATAAGGGCGGCCAATGGGGCCTTGTGCCAAATTCTATGAAAGGTGCATACACCAGGTTGCTTCCTATAATAGACCGTAGTTCCTGAACTTCTGTTTTGATGCTAGACCGATAACGGCCCGTATCAACTGGCGCACGTTTTTTCGCACGGCCCTCAACCGTGAATCCAGCTTTCCTTAGAAAGCCATCAATTGGTTGCCGATAGGTAACAGGGTCGGTCAATGCCTTTTTGAGGATTTTATTTTCTTTGATAGTAAGTTTTAGCATTACGCCACCGTTTTCCAAACATCGATAACAAAGTCTGCGGCAAAATAGAATCCGCCCCACATTTCACGACGATTTACGTTTTCAATGGACATCAGGGTGTGACCGTCGCAAGTGCTATTCAGGGAGTTCGATTGTTCTAGAGCGTACTTCACTCCGGTTGTGGCGGTGGGGTCAATGATGTCGTATAACAAATCAAATCCGTGCTGGTCATCACCGCTTGCTACCAGGACAACCAGGCGGATTGTGGAGCGGAAACTGTTACCGCCAAAATTCATGGCTGGGTCAATATCATCCACTAATACCGCTACGGCTGGAAAAGCGTTGACCGTGTCTGGTGGATGGTCAAACACTTTCTGGACTCCGGACATATTGGTGCTGAGGGTTGTGACTATCCCATCTGCGATATCGCCAAAATTGCTCATGCTATCGCCCCATCAACTCTCCGTACTCGGCTCAACATTTGCTTGACGTCGCTGTCTAATCCACCCCGAAAGGTGACCATTTGGCCTGTCTCCGGAAAGCCAACTTCATTGGCAAACCCACTATCTTTTCTTCTCCAGATCCTAGCAGCCTGTATAAATGCAGCCTGGCTGACGTCAGATGGGTAATTGACGACGTTTATAGTGCCACCGCTTCCATGCGTTCCAGCTGTACTACCGTTTACGGCCCGAATAACCGTGTAGGAAGTGCTGGATGCTTGCGTTACATACATTTGCTCGTTATCTAAAACAACGGTATCGCCTACATAAAAGTCTGAGGTTGAAACGGCTCCGTTGACAGGTAACGTAGTTACAGCTGCATTTATCGAGGATGAACAAGCCACGTTAGCCAGGGTGACTTTTCGTGCGTAACCGAACGTTCCTGCAAGCTGGTAATTAGATAACCCAAAAAGAAATTCCTCTTGGGTTCCAACCGTTTTGTCGCTTATAACCAACTGCGTGTAAGGTTTGCCACCCCAATCAGCCGTAGGATTAGCGTTCCTGGGATACTCATAGTAATCACTCGTCGCCCAGGTTGTATCGAATGTTCCATCGTTATTACTATCTTCTTTTAGATGGGTAATCTTTACGGTATCAGGAACTATGATTATTGAATCACCTGGGCCATCTAATTCGAGGGTTTCGGTCGTATGATAAAAATGCCTTCTTGTGTATCCGTCTATTTCCCTTGAAACAGCTTCAGTTACCAGGCGTAACGGCAAATCGTATGTCGTTCCTGTGCCTAAGTTCAAGGCTCCATCCCTTTTGAGGGTCAAGACACTGATGTAACTGTTCATTGTTCACCACTTTATTTGGTTGGTATGGTAGGTTCATTTACGCCATTCAGGGAATGTTGCGATTGGTTTGAAACACCAGCTATTTTTTCCGCAAGCCCAAGAACAATCGTCATGGACTCAAGCCCTTGCACGGAAACCTGATTCAACATCTTCCAAATATAGAGCAATTCTTCTTGTGTCAAATCTACTTTTGCCACAATTCTTTATCCTGTTTTTATTGCAATGGCTTTGCTTATAACTGAGTTCACCGCAGTCTTTTCAGCGTCGCTGGCATTGGTTACTGGTACAAATGCCTGACCGTGGGAATCAATGGAAGCTGGCGAGGTTGAATCATCTTCCACTAACCATCGGACATCGGCCACTAACGAGCCGTCAGCCTGTACAGCAATCGTTTTTACAGAATATGTGGTTCTGGATAACGCCATTATGAACCTCCCTGTTTGAGCAATTTCATTTCTAGGTTAGCAAGTCTATCTTCATAGCTTTTTTGAGCGTCTCGGAACCGGATTCCAAACTGCACAATCGTTGAGGTCAAGAGCATCGTGAGTTTCGACATATTGACGAAAGCCCTAGAATCGGTGTCCTCGTTGTAGCGAACCAATCCCATTCCTTCCATCGCCTCTTTGTTGTAGGCCAGGATTTCCGAGAAGTTTTCTTTCACCTGGGATTTAGGGTTGTCCGCCCTGGCTAACGATGTCCTCAAGCTATCCAATAATTCTATGTCGTCGTAATCGTCAAAAGCCGTCCATGCCGTTCCGACATCCTGGTGGGAATTACCGTCAGAGTCGAAAATGAATCGTACGCTGGTCGTGTTGTTCCCAATGGTCAGAATGTTTTTATCTGCGCCAAATGCCCCTCCGCCAACTCCACTTAACCCATAGGCGTTGAACATAAAGGGAGCAACGGCAGAACCACTTCTGGTATCATCGGTAGCCGCCCCAACATCAAAGAACATCCCCACTTGACCAGTAGCATCGCAAACTGCGCTAAACCTTGCGCCTCCTAGAGTCGCACTCTGCTTCTTTACAGAAAGCCATACGTCAGTCGGGTGGATATTTGTGTGACCATGAGCGATATCGCTGCTCTTTATTTGTATGGCCGCTGTATCGGTGGCCGCCTGGTCTATAACAATGGTTCCTGTCGTTGGGGTTAGGGTTATACTTCCTGCACTGGTTTTCAAAGCCCCAGCGTCTGTTAGGGTAATATCTCCTTCAAGAAACAAGTCTTGAAATGCCGCTGTTGCGGAACCTATATCAACAGCATCATCTGAGGAAGGAAGGATATCGGAGCTAAATACACGCCCTTGGCTAAATGTTATTCCCATTATTATCTCACCCCATAGTAGTCAATGCCTTCACCATCCTCAGAAACATCTAAATAAATATCAGATATTGTGAGGTAAGGTTGGTTATAAGAATCCCATGAAATCGATTGGCCCGCAGTAAACCCTTTACTCGTAGAACTCGATACATCAGAACCACCAATAAAGATGGTTCCGGTATTGGCGGCTCTGGCGATAATGAGAAGAGAGCGAGCTTTGCCTGCGGTTGCGGAATCGAGTGCGACGGCGGTTCCACCATTAGTGACTGCGGTTCCTATAAGTAAATTGGGCGTACGGCTAGTTATTGTTCCAGCCATTCTCCACCTCCACGACTAGATTGGGCTATCCACCACACCACCACCGGTTTTCAATTTTTAGTAAAAGAAAGTTATCCGTTCAGTAATCTTTCTCGCCTGGCTGAAGAGCGGTAGGCAGACCGGTTCTTTATTTTTGGTTGATGCCCCCTGGAAACGTGCGCTGACGTCTGCATGACCCGATTAGAAGGTGGCTCCGCCAGCGCTGTATTTTCATATGTTTGCTGGGCAGATAATTCACAAGAATGTTCACCTGGCTTCAACTCGGAGCTTACGTCGCATAGTTTACCTGGGTGGCCTTCCACCACAACTCTACCGACTTCTTCGTTGACATCCAGGACGATTCCCACTTGAAATTGGTATACCGTCCCAGATGCCACATCTTCGTATCTGTGTTGCTTATGTGCGTAAACTAGCACGATAAGCCTCCATTCTTTCGCAGAATACCTCTGCTAAATTTTACTAGGTTCCGACTATGTAATAGGCAACCGTCATGGCCCCAATAGCAGTGCTTGTGACTGTATCGGTGTGCTTTCCGACGATGCTGTTATTGGTTCCGGTTCCACCTGGGCCAAGCAAGAACCACAACTTATCTTCGCCACCCTTTATAGCACTAGCTGCTACGGTTCCAAGAATCTCCTGGACGTAATGAACGCCCTGGGTTAGAGTTCCGCCGTTTATCAGGCCATCGCTAGAACCAGTACCATCATCGCTGATTCCCAAATCCATTGTTCCGGTTCCGCCAGTTGTAAATGTGATGTGAACCTGGGCAGCGATTGTGCTGGCTTCTGGATTTATCCAGGAAAACCCAGCGTCCGCCTGGCTGGTTGCGTTCATAGCAACACGAGCTACAGACATGGCTCGATAATTAGCAGAACCTGACGCTGGAGTCATCGCTTGCACGATTACAGGCGTCGGGTCATTGAGTTTTATATTTACTCGCATTTTCGTTGTCTCCAATCAATCAGAATTGTTACCTAGACTCCGGTAATGTTGTACTGCAATGCGGTGTGGGTCGCTGAACTTCGAGTTCCGCTTCTCTCCTGCAAGGCAATCCTAAAGCTGACATACATTGTTGTCTGGCCCTTACCAGGTTCTCTGTCCGTTTCCATTGTAATCTGTCGCCGGAAACCTGTCCGCCATTGGCTCGTATTGAGCGTAAGCAATCGTCCTGTATCAGCTGCGTTCCCAGCACTTGTAATTTTGCCATCGGCGTCAGCGATTCTCATTTGTTCGCTGTGGAGGTACGGCTTGCCGTACACGTTTAGAATTTCACCGGTGCTAAGAGTTGCACGAGCGCCAGCGACATCAACGGTTTCAAATTCAGCAATCGACAGGGAGCGAATAGCAGTCCTGACATCGCTTATGAAAACCACGTCGCCTCTGCGCCTGGGTGCAGCGTACTTGTCGAGTTTTGCCATGATTTCGTTGAACATGTCAGCCGAAACTCCGGCATTGTGGTTGTTTGATTGGCTTGTGTTGTCCACCAGGGGAAGATGGATTATGCCATCCCATCCCAGTAGCCATTGCGCCTTGCCAGCCGTTGAGGTGCTGATTGTTGCGCCATCTGCATTGATGTTGTTGGTCGCAGTTTGGTCAGCGTTCAAAAGAACGTCATCAATAACCTCGGCAGCGTTCCGCACCAGGTTTCGCCGGAGTTCTGGAACTAAGGCGATAATGGCGTCCTCATTCAACTCGTCGGAGAAAGGCACACCAGTTTTCAGCCCTTGTGCTGTCAACGTTATTTTAGAGGTTGAAGGGTCAGTTGTGAGCGACTGAACATTTTCGCTGATTGGATACCAGTTCGTGTCGCCGAACTGAGTCGGGATGTCGAATGGGTTGCTTGGCATAGGAACTTGTTGCAACACTGGGAGAATAACGGTGTCCAGGTTGACGTCCATCCATAGCGTAGCCGCTTCGATTGTCGGCACTAATTCGTCGCCAGAGCCTGATGTTGTAGAGTCAAGCGCTTTGCCGTGGGCTTCCATCATTCCAGCCCTCCAGCCAGCAGCTGCCGACCGGAAGTTCTGCGCCCCAGCCACGCCAGGGTGCATGATATCACGCCGCTTGATAGCATCTTCTTCCCAGGCCATGAGTTTATCCACGGTGACGCTGTCGGATAAATCTTTTTTAGACCCAGCCAACATATCACGCATGCCGCCACTCATCTGGATTCCCCTAGCTTCTCGGCCCTCCATAATGGTGCTGAGAATTTTCAGGTCTAACGAGTCAAACCCAGCGACCCTTCCTGTGGGTACTCGGAACTGTCCGCCAGGGTTGGAATGATTCAACCTTTCTCGCCGGAGTTCCTTCATCGCCGTTTCGACATTTTCAAGGATGCCAGCCATCCGGTGTTGCTCCTCTTTGAGAGGTTCAACCCCATTAGTGACTTTGTCCTCGACGTAGGATTTCATTCCCACGATTTCTTGTAACAAGGCATCAATTTCAGTTGCCATAATGGCCTCCTTATTTCGAATATATTCCCGTAATAGCTTCTCGCAAGCGCTTCATTTGGTCGTCTGTTATCTTCCCATCAACTTCCAAATCTAATGTCCTGTCCTCTTTTGCTTCTGCGATTGGTTCGTCAGTAAGCAATGATTCCAAAACTTTTTTGGCTTCCGCTAGCGAACTCATATCCGCCTTAGAAAGCACTCGGACAATGGTGTCCGTTTCTAAACCTTTGGACATGGCTTCGGGTGCTACCTCTTCGCCATCGCCATCCTCAGCTTCTTCACCTGGGGTGGCTTCGTCCTCAGATTCTTCCGCCTCTTCCGCAGCGGTTTCCTCTACGGCAATTTCTTCAACTACTTCTTCGGCCACCGCTTCTTCGGCAAGATCTTCCCTGTGTTCCTTTTCTAGCAATGGGGTACTCGCTAACATCAAACTATACTCCTCTCCTTTTCTTGCTAAATTTCCTACCGGTATTTCGCCCAGAATGTACACCTGGTTCGGATTACCCATTTCATCAAGTGCTTTTCTGAGGGCTGCCGGATGTGCTGGTATTGAAACCGCACTTATTTCCAACAATTCTTGTTCCAGAAATTCAAAACTTCCAGCCATGCCTTTGCTATTCCGTTCTTGAACGTTCAAGGCCCGAAACCCAACGGATTCCGCTCGCATAATCCTACGTTCAAATTTGCCATGTATCTCTGCCCCCAGGGGAGACTCGTCATCCCACTGAACCGTATTCAGCAACTGCCTACCATCAACCCAAACCTTTGGCACAATCCCGATTGGAGGGATGTTGTAATTGTGCTGGAACATAAACACTGGATTACGCTTAAATTGTTTTAGGTTCCAGCCACCCACTCGGATAACATCGCCCATTCTATCTTCGGATTCTTCTGAGGCGACAAACACCTGGGGAGATTGCATGTCTGTGGATGATTGAGGCGCTTTGGGGAGAGCATATCCTGTTGACTTGTAAATTACTGGAGCGTCCGCTCGTCCTTCTGTGTAGTCTCGTATTGAGGTCGCTTCATTTTCTCGGAGTCGTTTTTCTAAGTCCATTACATCAATTTTCATACGCACCTACTCTAAAAAAATACCCAACTAAAACGAACCTTCACAGTTCTTTAGTCGGGCATTGGCACAAGCCTGGCTGTGCAACCCTGGAGAATTACATTGCGGAAAGTTTCTCAAACAATACACAATCTGTCAAGCGTTACAAAAAACTAGCCATCCGGTGGTAAATCGGATGGCTAGTAGGGCAAGGGGAAAATAGCTAACGTTACCGTTTATTCTGATGCCAGGCTAACGCTATCTTATCACGTAATTCATAGGCTTTACAAAAAATCACGAATCGCATTTTATGCCTCCTTTCCAATTTTTCTGCTTCTTTGTCTTGCTTTTTCCTCGGCCTGCCTACATCGGGCAGAGCAGTACTGGCGTCGGGTATGACTTGAATTTTTAAGAAACACCTTACTACATTTTGGTCTTTTGCATTGAAAGACCGATAATGCGTAGACTTCGCTGGCTCTTATGTCATCTACTTTCCTCGCTAACACTAAAAGAAATTCAGCATGTTCTCTTAGTTCTGCTGGAGTTTCCATCCGACTACCATCTTTGTTGGTAGTCATGCTTCCAATCGTGCCATTTGAATATACCGTGGCATGGTATCCGTTGACTTCAACCACTTCTGATAAAACTGGGTACTGCTCCATTACGCACCTACCATCTTCCAATGTTACTTTAGCCATTATGAATCCTCCTTTCCCAATACTATCGGTTTACCTGAAACGGTTTTTCGATTGCTTCTCTTTTCATTTCGTGCGGAGGTCACATAATGCCATTCCCTCAAAGACGCATTGCGTGCCCACCTTTCAACACGACGCTTGGACTCTTTCGCTCTATGCCGTTCATAGTCCTCGATGCCATTTTCTTTACTGTGGGCTTTAGCGTTCTTTATCATCTTTTCAGCTCTATAATCATCGTGAGTCCAGTAATAAATCGTATGGTAAGAAACCTGATACATTTCCATAATTTCAGATATCCATTGGGCTTTGCTATGAACTTCTAAACCTGATTGCCTACGCTTCATTATTTCGCTTTTGGTATGGAATGGAAGGGCTTGTTCATAGGCTCTTCGGATATCTGCTATGTCTTGAGCCATCAGTTTTTTTCGTAAGTCTGACGTTTCGTGTAACTTCGGATATTTCATTTTGCACCTACTTTTTTCATCCGTTACTATTCGCAAAATTCACAAACATAATTAGTGTTTGCCTCAATCCATCGACAATACCCTTCAGGCGTCATCCACTCAGGGCGATTTGCCAAAGTAAACACTTTGACGCCGTGCCCACATTTTGCCGTTATTACTTTTCCTGTTTGCCGGTTGCCGACGTTGGTATTAGGAACCCTCCCTTTCCAGGAGTTACTGATGCTTCCGTATGGGTAACGTTGTTTTACCACTCGGATGTCTACTGACACAGCCTGGCTCCGCCTGGCACTCCACACGGTAACAAATTGTCTCGGGCGTCCATACCAAGTGCCAATATCTTCACTTTCCCAATCAACGAGAACGGCGTCGCCCTTTATCATCACTAACCCACCCTTGGTGGAATATTTCCGAGTGGCTACACCCACACTCCACCCATCGCATTTGCCGACGTACTGTGGGTAACGCACGGCGATGTCCTTCAAGGATTTTCGCAAATCATTTTCTGTAACTAACATTACGCATCCCTCCCATAATCACCGAATCCTTCCACCTCTATAATGTTCCACGTTCCACCCTTGACAGGGATGAATTCGCCATTATGGAATAGCGTATGCGGCTGGTAGTACGGTGTAAATACGGTATGGCCGAGCCTTTCCAACCGTCGCTTTTGTGCTATTGCTTGCTCTTGGGTTCTGTACCTATATTGCGTTGCCATTCTGCACCTCGTTTTAGATTTCCACCGCTGGGCTTGCCACCAGCGAGCGGTTTACGGCCTTGCCTGAGCAAGGCTGGCTCACCTAGGCTATCCACTCCAATTCCTTGAATCCCAAATCCTCTACCATGTAGTAGACTTCATCGAGTCTTACAATGTCGCCAACTGACATGGAACCGTAGCGATTTCCGCCTGTCATGTCCGTAACTGCTGGATTATTCTCAGGACATCGGCCAATATCGACTCTCTGCATTGCCATAAATGCGAACTCTAAAGACGCTTCAATATCATCCCCTGTTGTGGAAATATCTGCTACGTGGTGGAAGAATCTGGAAAAATCGTCATTCCCAGATACCCATTTTTCGGAACCGAAACAGACGAGATTTCGATGAAGCTCCATGACAGGAGAGGGAAGTCCATTGTTGAGTTTGTCTATATCTTCTTGCGATATCTTGATTTGGAAAAGACTCATTTGTTTGTTCATTTTGCACCTCCTACCTTTCTCAATTTCATGATACCACTTTGTTATAACAAAGTCAAGGATTTCGTTCCTGGTTTTAGCAAGATTCGGGAAATTCATGGTAAACTTGGGGATGGAAAAAAAGCCCACCAGGGCAGTCTTTTTAGACAGGGATGGAGTTATCCTTCCGGATAAAGGCCATTTACTGACCGTGGATGCGATGACAGTAACCAGGAGAGTAGCGACTTGTTTGAAGGAGTTACGAGAAGCCGGCTATTTGCTCATTGTTGTCACAAATCAATCCGCTATCGGGTATGGGTGGCTGACATTCGGAACCTTGAACGCCATCCACGCCAAAATGCAAAAAGAACTCCAGCGAGGTGGCGCTTACATCGATGCGATATACACATGCCCCCACACGGCCCAGGATGGATGCCTCTGCCGGAAACCTAAGCCTGGTTTGTTCAAACAAGCTATCGTCGAATATAATATTGATGCCTCTCGTTCCTGGATGATTGGCGACAGGCACAGCGATATTGCAGCTGGTCATAACATTGGCGCCTGGAGTCTACTTGTTCAATCCCCAGACGATTTAGAAAAAGCTGTGAAATCCATACTTGCTATCTCAGACATTTTGGCAGCCAAAATATGAACGCATACTGAATGGGCATCCTCTATGGCCCCATAATCATTAGAATTCAAAACAACAGCGGCATTACACCTCACAGCTGACTTTCCTCCGCCAAACCCAAGCAAACCGAATGTAATCATTTCCGACGATTGAGCCGTGTCAACAGCGTCCAGCACATTGTCGCTATTTCCGCTTCCGCTGATGACAAACAAAATGTCCCCAGGTCGTGCCACCTGGTTCAAGATGGCTGACGCCGCTGTACCATAAGACATATCGTTCGCCCTGGCGGAATATAAGGATGATTCAGCCATCAAGTCGTGGGCAGCTACCTTGTTGTCCACCAGGTGAAGCACCAGGTGGCTCGCATTTGCGTGGCTTCCGCCATTGCCCAAAACCCACACATGGCCCTTGAATCTCATAAGGTGGAAAGCAACAGCGTCAAGAACCAGTTCGTCAATGTCAGTTAGGGCTTCATTTACTTTTTTGAGATACTTTGACACCATTGTCATAGAAGTACCGTATCCTTTCCGCCACGTACTCAATTTGTTCTCGTTTCAAATACTGATGTATTGGCAAACTGATGATACGTTTAGACTGCCATTCCACATTCGGCAAGTCATCCCATCTTCCGCCCAGGTATGCGTACCCTGGCTGCAAGTGGATAGGAATAGGATAGTGAACCTTTGTTTCAATCCCCTGTTGCGCCAGCCAGGTAACTAACTCATCCCTCCGCCCAACGGTTATGACGTAAGTGTGGTACACCTGTTTGATATCTTCGTTCCGTGGTGGAATGATGACACCGGTGGCTCCGTCCAGAAGCTGGTCGTATAGTGCTGCGTGTTCTCGACGTTTTTCGGTCAGCCAATCCAGTTCTTTCAGCACGTGGGTTCCGACAAGCGCCTGGATAGCGTGAAGCCGTTCATTCCGACCTGGGCGAACAACGGTATCACGGTCTTTCAGTCCATGATTCCGCAGCAAACGTATTTCGTTAGCAAACGATTCATCGTTGGTCGTAACGACTCCGCCATCACCCCAAACGTTGATATTCTTCAAAGGGTGCAAACTAAAACAAGCCGCCAAGCCCAAAGCGGCCACGCTCACTCCCTTATATTCCGCTCCAATCGCTTGTGCAGCATCAAACACCGAACCGTCGTAGTAATCCCTGGGCAAGTTTGTGACGACGTTTCCGGTCAAATGAACTGGGAGCAAGTGCATCGTGCTATCCCACTCTTTCCGGTTGGGGTTTCGTTTATCGATTATTGCATCCCAGGAGAACAAGTAATCTTCATTCACATCCACCAGGTACGGCTCTGCGCCAATGGCTACAACCGCCCCAGCCGTGGCAATGAAAGAATTGGCTGGTACTGCGACTCGTTCCCCAGGGCGGACTCCGCTCGCTATCAAAGCCAGTTCCAGCGCTGCGGTTCCACTATTTACCCCTACGGCATACTGAACCCTGAGTTTCTCTGCAAACGCTTCCTCAAACCTATCCACCCAGGGGCCGAGAGTCCAGAACCCACGAGCCGATTCGTTCTGGATATCATGTAGAATCGATTTGGAAATGTCTGTTTCTAAAGCAAATTGTTCCGGTAGGTAGCCATAGCTTACATTCATTACTGTGGCCTGACTTCCATCTTCATGCCGGCATCAATTCTGGTACTTCTCATTTTTTCTGCCATCGTCATCAACTCTGAACCGGCTATTAGCAGTTGAGATTCCGTAATAAGCGGCTCTTGGGTTTCCTTGTTGACCGTCATATTCATGATGAACCTGGTATCGTTTGGTTCAAAAGTTACAGACACGGATGGCTTCGGATTGGCCTTCTCTTTCAAGTCAGCTAACTCACGTTCCTTAGTTTCGAGTTCTCGCCGTAATTCTTCTTGACTTGGTGGGGTGCTTGTACTGGTTTGCATTGTGCTAATTTGTTCAACCATTGACGATTTTCTCCATTCTTTTTGTATTGTAGTAAATAGGATTGTTCGGGTCATCAATGTGACCCTGTTGAAACCACCTGAAGTTGGCGTTTATCGCTTCAGTAACGCTCCGCTTCGGTTGCCAGGCCAACGTATCCTTCGCCCTGGCGACGGACATCTGGTACTGGCGAGTATCCTTTATGTTTGTGTTCACCTCCGTTTCTACTTTCCTACCCCATTCTTTGGCTGCTTCCTCGACTAATGTCGCTATCTCTAAAGCCGTATGATTTCCGGACGTAGCGTTGAAGGCCCGTCCGTAAATGTCCTTGGATTCGGCTTGCATCAAAGCGCCGTAGAATTCGACCGCATCCGTAACGTGCAAATTGCTACGGATTTGCGTGCCATCATGAACTGTAATAAGTCCGTCAAACCAGGCTTGCTTGCTAAACACGTTTACGATAGTGTCCAGGCGCATACGAGGCGCAGGGCCACACAACGTTGCAGAACGCATAGCCACCGTATCAAACCCTACATCGCTCGCATCCAACACCAATTTTTCCGCATCCAGTTTCGATTGGGCGTACGCCGTTTCCGGAGCGCAAACGTATCCCTCCGTCGCAGGTTCAAGAGTTGAGCCGTACACTGACGACGAGGACGCATAAATAAACCGCTTCACCTGGTTCTTCCGAGCAAGGGCGACCAGGGCTTCGGTTGCCTGGACGTTGACATCTTGTGCTAGTGCCTGGTTCATGTCGACCAGCTGGTCAGTCACAATTCCAGCCAAATGGATAACGACGTCCTGGTTTTCCAAGGCAGTCTCCACCAGGTCTGCATCCCGAATATCGCCGTTTATAAACTCCGTGTTCTCGGTATCGACAATCGAGTTGCCAAAGTGCATCGAACAAAAAACACGGACGTAATTGTTTTTCGCCAGGTAAGGCACTAAAGCGCTTCCAACGTAACCGGTTCCGCCGGTAACAAGTATTCGTTGCCCTGTAAAGGTTTGTTCTTCTGTCATAATAT
>Ga0114908_1000163_pt1 | contig 43544 bp, 55 predicted proteins | sample MalvireepMed_s17_FD_87292 | JGI IMG/M metagenome (GOLD analysis project Ga0114908, IMG submission 87292) | Marine viral communities from the Global Malaspina Expedition - Malaspina viral metaG DeepMed_s17 | ecosystem: Environmental > Aquatic > Marine > Oceanic | place: Mediterranean Sea... | reverse complement strand
GAATAGGAACAAGTAAAGTCTCTTCATCAGCGATAGGACAGCCATCTTCAGGATTGATGACAGTCCCATCAGCTAATGTAAGTGGTTCACCACCTTGAGGAAGAAGTTGGTTCATCGGCTAAACGGTGCATTCCCAGGCACCCTCAGAGACTTCAAGAAGTATTCGAACAATGGTCTTGTTCGATCAGCTTGGTGGATATTTGGTAAGAGCATATCCTTCGCTAGTTTACCTGACGGTATTGCAGCACGAGAGGCTTGGCCCACAGGTGCTGCACCTGCTAGAAGACCCAAGAAGCCCATGAGAGCCTCCAACTTATCTCCTTCTCCTGTAGACATGGGTTCTCCCCCCATGACTTGTGTGCCTGTTCGACTAGTAAGCTGCCGTTTGGTTGTTGGTTCACGTTTATCTAAGAAGTCAGGCATTATCTTTTTCCTTACGGCGTAATTCCGCCTTCACGCATGTTCTTTAGCAACTGTTGCACAATTCTCTGATCCAAGCCATGCAGATTAGTTCTACCGGGCATTGTTGCGACTCTACTCGATGAAGGTTGGGCCGTCGTACCGGAACGTGCTGGACCCGGAGTGATTGGACGCCCAGGATTTGTGGTGGGCCTACTGATTGGACGAGCCCCTGGAGTAACTGTATAAGGTGAAGGAGCAGCGAGTCTTGGTTGAGCAGCACCAATTAGACTTTGTGCACGACCACCACCAGCAGCCGCAGCTCTAGCCGATTCTTGAGCAGCACGAACACCTCTGTTTGCTACATTAGAAGCGACACTTTGAACGCCCTTAACCATTCCTTGAGCGCTTCTAGCAATCGGAATAGCTCCAGCTAGTAACAATAGAAGAGACATTAAGGCATTATCCTTGGAGCCTTTACCTTCAGAGATGTCTAGTCCACGGCCTTCACTAACAACACGACCAGGAGTACGTGCAGTGAAACGCTTAGGACGTTCACCAGTACGTTCTCTTTCAGCCTGTGCTTCTTTCGTTGCAATAGGAAGAGTTGCATCTGGTCCCTTCCGCGGAGTATTATTCACAACAGGAGCAGGGGGAGCAGAGGGACGTGGTTGTGCTAGACCTTCCTCTTCATCATACAATGGAAGTAGAGAATCAAGATACTCTTCAAGAGTTGGTCCGCCTTGTGCATCATCTTGTGGAACTGTTGACTGTATACCTGTAGGACTAACTCCATTCCCGAAGACATCCTGACCCGCATTAAACTGTTCCTCAGTCAGAATATCTGTTGGTTGTGCAACTGCCGAAGGCTGAGTTGGACTTGCACTTCCTCCTATAAGACTCATTAAGTCCACTAAGTCATATGAAGGAACTCTAGGTTTTTCGACGTCCTCGTAACCAGTTTCAGGGTTAGCTTCTGTATATTGATCATAATGACTTGGCATTTTTAGCTTCCTTCACCAAATTTACCACCGCCACCATTACCAGCAGCATCAGCAGGATATGTTATAGTACCACTACCATTACTTGGTGCGCGAATCCGATCGTCACCCGCATCGCTCCATTCTTCTTGGAACTTTGTGGTATCCGCTGCTGCAACTGCACGACTAGTAGGAGCTGCGTCATCTTTGTCGGAGTTCTGTTGTGCACCGATAAGTTGTTGAGTAGTAATAGTACGTGAACCGCCTTGTACGTTAGAGCTTGTATTAGCAGTAGCCTCTACAACACTCACAGTTGCACTAGCAGTACTTGATTCATTTCCAGAGACATCTTCTAACAATGTAGTCATGACTTCTCTGTATTCACGCATTCCGCGCTTCCGAAGAAGACGCATTAAGTGGTAACGGTTTGGAGAGTGTCCACTTAACAGTTCATAGGCATCCCCATGCTGCCCATCGAATAGTCCACTATAGTTTGCCATCGCTCTTAGTCCATTGTTTTGCTAAACGACATAAATGTCCCGCATACGACACACACTATGATATTACGTACCCCCTTCTTTGCGCTACGCGGTTGATTGATTTTACACATTGAGTCGAAGAAGTCAAGCCACTAAATACGGGCAACGCAGTTGCCCGACAACGCTACATCTTGTGTCAATTAAGCATGATTCGACACACATTATCCCTCTACTCGTAAATGGGGGAAGGCTGATCTGATTCAATGACGAACGCAATAGACTATAACCCCACTTTTGGAATGGCGGGGGGAGTTTAAATCAAACAGTGTCCCCCCGTTCGTTTCGTTCGTATAATCGTTCACTCACTACGTTCGTTCACTCTACTCACTTACTCACTCCGTCGTGCCTAAGGTGAGTACCCCATCCGTTCGTTCACTCCTCGCCCTTCGGGTTCGAAAGTCAACGGCCACTCACTTCGTTCGCTAGACCTTATGACTTTCTCAGTCGTCCGCTCCGCGGATACCCTCCGCCACTCCGCTAACAAAGAGGAGGTTCATCGACTCCGGGCTGAGTCACTTTTTCTCTCCTTGCAGGGTCAACAATCGTCTTCCATGACGAATGTTGACCTCGGGAGAAAGAGTCGTATACGCTCACTACGTTCGCTACTCCTCTTCGCTTACGTAAGTGTATCAGCTACGCTAACACGCACTCACTTCGTTCGACGTGTAGCTTTGCTAGATAGACCTACTTCGTTCACTCCGTATACGCTCCGTCGTTTCACTCCCTCGCTACTCCGTCTACACTGCCGCTTATCTCCCTTCGCGCGTCGGAAAAAGATGACACGCCCTCCGCTCTTCACTCCTCTTTGTAAGCTACGTGTTCGGCGACCATCGTCCTTCTCTCTCTACCGTTATGTCTTACCTACCTTTCTTTCCTCCTTACGGAGAAACGAAAGAAAGGTAGGCGCTTTTGCCTGCCTCGTATGAAGGAGAGTAACATGACCATCAACGCAAGCGAATTAAACATCGAAGTCGTTTCGATAAACAAGGCGAACATCGAGGCGGAAGTCACAGGCTACACATACCAAGTCTTGCATGTGAACGGCACCATCCGCCGCCGAGTCGTCCGAGACAAAACGGGCAAACTCCTCAATCCCTGGACCACTCGACAGGCCGCGAACAAAGCGGTCAAGACATTTCGCAAGCACTGCGAAGCGAGACAGGCCCAAGGCACCCGCCAGTGGCTCCCCTACCAGGACCAGAACGGCATCGACATGTGGACCATCATCGAGAACATCGATCAGACCACCTGCGGTTTCTAGCTTACGCTTTGAAGTTCGCTCCGTGCGAGTGGACTTCACCTTTCTTTTTGAGCTGGACATTCCAACCAAATCATCCCTGACTGGAGGCTAACATGACTACTTCATCAACACTTAATTGGATCTTCGCATACACATGCACCAATGTTGTGAACTTAGTGACAAAGTGTGGAGTGTTGCAGCCCATCCTCACTCACACTCATAGCCAAGCTAAAACGTAATCCTTACATAGGAGAGTGACATGAATAAGATTACAGAAGAAATACATAAATACCTGCAGGATTATGTAGATATTATGTGCGACACCTGTGGAAGAATAGAAATAGTTACTAGAGAAGAAGCTGAAGAAGCGGATGATGGTTATGGTGTTGTATCAGAAGAGGGTTGCCCATCATACATGGGTTGTAATGGCAATATGGTTATCTACACTGGGAGGAAAAATGCTTAAACAAATTGGATACTACTTCAGTTTGACCATAGGCATAATCCAAGTACATTAATGACTTACACCTTGCACATACACGCACAGTCTTAGATGTACTTGTACAGAACGTAAGGTGACTATGGCATAAATCGCAAGAGTTTCCACCCGTTCCTGGGCATACTTGTGCTGTATTATGGTAGATAGCGTGTGTGCCATTGATTGGGTTTCGTGGTACAAAGGAGATGTTCAATGAGTATAGAGTTTACTTTGGTCCACACTGCTGCTGAGTAAGTCGGAAGCACCTTAGATAAGGACACAAACTGATGAGTAGACACATAATATATAATGACAAGTTCGCGTACCAATTAGTAATTGGATTTGACAGACCACTACAACAGATATTCGTACAAAAGCTTAAAGACGATGAAGAAACCGAATACAACTTCCCACTAACTGGGCATAATGCTATGCCACTTGTCACAGCTATATCAAAAGGCATAGACAAGATAAGGGAGTTGTTCCCAATAAGCGAAATAATTGAGGAGGGTATATACGGTTACATTCTTGACGAAGCTAATACAAACAATAGAGACACAGCAAACAGAATAATTGACTGGACAAAAGATAAACCTATACCTGTATCGCCTCTTGTTACGTTGCTTTGAAGCATATATTCTGTGAGGTGAATGAAGGTGGAGTAAAGGAGTACATACATAATGTCTAATACAACTAAGCTACTATGCAAGAAGATCAATATCACATGCGAGACTGAAAGGTTCAATCACCATACCCCTTACATGGAAGATTGGGAAGTCAGAGAATGGCTCAGAGACTACGACGATGAACCGTTCAAGAACTTACCAGAAGGATTGAAGACCGAATTAAAAACACGAAACTTAGACTTTGGAAGGAGAGCACCAAGCATAAGCGAACAAAACGAAACAGTTGAAGATGCATACTATCATAGAGTAACTACAGGTAACTTAACCCAAGATGATTTCATAGACTACTTAAAAGGTAAAAGGAGTATACAAGATGTCTGAATTTGTAAAGCAGTTTGTAATGGAAATGGATATTGACCCAGCAACTGATGAAGACCTAAAGTTCTGCAAAGTACAATCAGAATGCGCCCAAGAGTGGTTAGAAGATGCATACTTAGCACGGGCATACTTCTGGGGAGTTGCATCTGCTATGGAGAATCAAATCGAATATCTGGGCACCAATTATCTTCCAAACTTAGAGCGAAAGCTAAATGTAATTGAAGGTAATGGATACTTATCTGAAAATGATGTGAGTGTGAGTTGGTATGCCAATGAAGATAAACCTCATGTCAATGATGAGATTGCACTTGATGATCAATCACATAACATCAAGCAACAGATTGATAGGATAAAGGAAAAGATGACAAAGGCTGGTATCTTATTCGTAACAGCATTAAAGAATCACGATGAGATATCAGGTATTTTAGATCAGTTATCTTTCTACGCTATCAAAGCTGCATCAAAAAAGAAAGTTGCAGCTCGTCAAGTAGCAGGAGCATAAGTTACATCAGTATAGCAAGACTTCCTGAGCATGAAGTAAAACTGCTCACTACTTAAACTCAAGTAGAGATAATAATGAGCTTTGAAGTAGGTAAACAATACCTGACTGAAGGAAATATGAGACTACCAATGAAGGTGACACTACAAGGTGGCACAACTGTTTTAAGATACGAGAGGGGTAGACAAAATAACGGGTGGATGATATGGTTAAATGCTAATAAAGATTTTAGTGAAGGGACATATCTATGGCTAGGAGACGAGGGAAACGTAAGGAGGGAGATAATCCGTCCTGGTGGTCACGTAGACGTGTTAGATTTGGGGGACGGGAGATGATAAATCGTATATTCTGTCCGACATGTATAGCATACACAGTTCCAGATGAAGTACATGGTAAGTTAACATGTCATGCATGTCATCAAGTAATACCATACGACCTCGTAGGAGAGAACCAAGATAGGAGTATGAACAGTGCCTAATCAGCAAGACGAAATCGAGGGCATGAAGCAAGCAAAACTAAATGATCCGAGCAAAGCCGAACTAGCTCAGATTTACCTAAATCGTGAAGGAATAACCCTGACTGATATCGTACATAGAATCTTGATGTATATTAGCGAACTACCTCATGTAGAGAGGACAGGTCTCTATGAGCAAGATTGCAGAGAAATGAGAGAAGAATTGAGAGAGGCTTATATCAAGATCGACAGGGCGCTTAGACATGTTCGTGAGTGATACCTACGGGTTCATATACTTACATGTCCCAAAAACAGCAGGACTATCATTAAGATTAGCACTAAGAGGACTAAATGGTCAGTGCTACGTAGACTACCCGCGGCTCCACCTTAACTCAACTGAGCTTCGCCTGACTGTAGGCGATAAAAGGTGGAACAATTACTATAAGTTCGCTTTTGTACGCAACCCTTGGGATTGGAACGTCTCACTATTCAGATTCCTGATGGAGAATCCAAGATGGTTACATCTAGACCAGTATTATAAAGAGCTACCAAGAGATCAGTTAAACGAGTTCGTTGAGAACCTGAGAAGAGGTGGGCTAGACTTCTGGATAAGAAACAGTAAGTGGCAGTACTATACACCAACAAAGGATAAACCTATAACCCAAGTATCGCCATATGACTGGATTAAGAAACCTGACAGGGCTGAAATAAACATATTCCAATTTGAGAAGATTGACGAGAGTATGAAGAAAGTTAGTAAAGAGATAGGCACTAATATAGATATGCCTTTCTTTAACACTAGTATGCACGAAGACTACAGAGAATACTACAGGAAAGACTTGGTAGACTATGTGCACCAGTGTAATATAGAACTAATACAAGACTTTAAATACGAGTTCGGATATGGGACAGACTAACAAACCAGTAGATGTATTCAAGCGCGTTAACATGCATGACGGAGACAAAGATGTTTGTTGGGAATGGAAGGGCAAGCTTAACAAGAAAGACGGAAGACCGTACTTCCGAGTGGACGGACTTGCAAAGGCGGCTTATGTGTACTCACTTGAACTCTTTTCGGGAGAACCCTCTGATGGACGTCACGCACTCCACTCCTGCGATAACGAAGTATGCTGTAATCCTCACCATCTTAGGTGGGGCAGTCATGATGATAACATGGCTGACATGAAAGAACGCGATCGAGCTGGTGTGAACAAAGTAGTAAGGGCAGCTATACGAAAACTCCTGACTGAGGGCAAATCACATAGAGAGATCGCAAAGTTATATGGACTATCAAAGGGGACAATTGGAAACATACAGGCTGAAGCACGGAAAGAAGATAATGACTAAAAGTGTGTGGGATATTAGAAAACATGCCGCAGGAAAAGCATTACTCCTGATGGTAGTACTGCTATTAGTTATGTGTGGCTGTACATTACCTATAGCAATCAGAACAATAACAATAACAGCCAATGGTACAAGCTATATAACAACTAACAAGACACTAAGTGATCACGGACTGTCCTACATACTTGATAGCGACTGCTCAATGCTAAGGGTTATGTCAGAGAAACCAATATGCAAAGAACAAAAAGACTTGACAAACTAAGATATGATTAAATAAATAGTGCTCCGAAATTAGTTTCCTCAAGTCCACATGACTTGAGGTAAATAGGCCACGGCCCCCTACTGTACTCCGGTGGGGTCTTGGTGCCTCCCTGAACTAAACTTGGCCCCGGTTACAAAAAGCAATTCTGCCCTGCTGTAGCCGGGGCTTTTTTTTACGTCACTAACCTGTGCATTTGACACAAAGTAGTTTGTGTGCTACACAGGGTTAACACTCTAATAAAGGAGTATAAAATGGCTGATGTCATCAATGTTGCAGATAGATTTGGTACACACACATTCCACGAAGATCATATCATTCCGAACGCAAAACCGTTTACACCACGCGAAGACGAAAGTGATCTATACTTCCCAGTATATGAAAGAGATATAAGCTTCGCAGGAAAGAATGACAACTACGAAGTAGATTCACACAAAGCAATTGTCCGTGTAATGCCTGATGGAGCGCCAAGAGCAATTGGTATCGTCGGGAAGAAGTATAAACTAGTGACGATGAAAGAACTTTGTCACTCTGCTGAAGGGGCTCTACTGGAGGCTATGTCAGATGAGCAACTCAGAGGATGTCAAGTTACTGAATCAATGGCGTATCACGGTGGAATGCTGTTCAAACAATATGTATTCCCGACTATATCGGACGATCTTGGAACTTCATCCAAGTCTTCTGTCGCCTTTAGAACAATCATTATTAATGGGTATGACGGTACATCGTCATTCAAGTTTTACAATGGAGCAATCGACTTCTTCTGTTTCAATGGAATGGTCACAGGAGTATTCGATATGACAATACAACGTCATACATCTGGCTTCAAGATCCCTAACATGGTAGACAAGATCAAGTCTTCAATAGATATCTTCTATAACCAAGCCGAAACGTATAAGCACTGGCACGGTAAAGAGATAAGTGATGAAGATGCTAAAGAATGCTTCGAAGCTATGCCAGGTGTATCAGAACGTAGAACTGAACAACTACTACATCAGTTCCATATAGAGTGTATGCATCATGGAAGGACCGTATGGGCTTTATATTCAGCCGCTACATTCTACGCAACACACTCAAGCGGTTCATTCAAAGTAAGAGAGACCGCTAACGATCATATAGCTGCTACACTAAACAATAGAGAACGCCAAGTCCGATCTTGGGTAGAGACTGACCAGTTCCAACAGATCGCAGCATAAGGATAACATAACATGAAAGCTAGTATACTTGCAAGTCTATTTGGGAAGAGAAAGATAGAAATAGAACGACAGATTGACGAGCTTCGTTCCGATCTTTACGCCCAATTCATCCCTGATCCTGACAAATCAAACTCAAAAAATGTAGTGCTATATGAACTACACAAAGCCATGTGTAACTTCATGGTTAGTAATGACTTAAACTCTGAATGGAAAAAGAAATACGACAATACAAAAGCCAACTTAGATATAAACTGCCGAGAAGCAGGAATTGAAACAGAAATAGATGCTGGAAGCACAAAAGTATTAATAGATAATAGAGTGTTTAAGTTCGAAAAGAAAAGGAATGAGGATGGTGTAATAGTATCATCCAAAGACATGAGTATAGAACTGGCAAAGCTTGGTATAGATAAGGAAATCGTGAACAAAGCTATCAGTGCTGCAACAAAACCGAAGAAGGGCAATACCTACTACAAAGTGTATTGTTCAGATGAATGACCTTTAATCCTAGAAATCCAAGAAAAACGGAACCAACACAAGTTTGCGTAGTGCAAGGGTTCAGAAAATACTGGCTGCTGATAACAAACTATTTCAAACCTTCCTCCTGGGGGACAGCCTCTGTGGTTGCGCCAGCCAAGGTAATCTCTAAGGCTGCGCCAGCCACAAAAGAGGACGAGTACGGGGAATTTTATTTTCGCCATACCATACTAGATCAACTCGGCAGGTATTTTGTCATCCTCAAGCGCATGAAGCATGGAGACAAAGAGGCATATGACTTATACTCACGACTCGGCGCATATATATTACCGGAGAGGTCGAACGGATTCGGAGAGTATGAACGCGAGGTTTTAGAACCACGATGGCTTGAACTTCGCCCTTCCTTTGGAATGGTGTTGTACGGCAGTCGCTCCCAAGAGGTGAAGATAGATAAGGAAAAGAAATTCTACGTTCCTTTTGCGGTTTATTTTAATAAGTACCGCTTGGCTAGAGCGCCGACTATTGTGCAGCCTGTCAACAGCGGGGATGTCTATCGTTGCACCGTATACTGGGACACGTTTCACGGATCAAGGGACGGCGGCACTCCAACTGAATTTGCCCTTAATGTTTCTCCTAGCGGAGAGGTCCATATACTAAAGGTTCTTGAAAATAAAAACATTAAAGTCCGGGCGAAAAAAGGTAAGGGTAGAGGATCTACATTTACTGTTCCGCAAAGGAGTTGGGGCGTACCATCTTTTTTTGAAGACTGGGCTGAAGAGAACGGCAAAGACGTACAGTCATTTCTAGCGTCAATTTTTATCCAAACCGCGAATGCTCAAATAGCTGCCGCCGATTCAATGATAAAGGTCAGTGCATACAAGGGCCGGTTAGCCGCCATATTTAGCGTTAATGTCTTACGAACACCCTATTTTTTTAAAGACCGTGATTTATGTGTAGACCACAAAGGGAATAAGAAGAAAATATTCCACATAGTCAGAACACATGTCAGGAAAACAGGAAGTGTTGTTCGAACACATTTCCGGGGTATTCGGGAATTTAATTGGGAGGGCTACAAAATAAAAATAACGGTCCCTGGATGGCACCATGTAAACACACACAACTTAAATATCGGAGCAACAGACGAGGAGCATATAGAGAATAGCAAGGACTATATAGACATGGCTGCGTTAGGGAAAACCCTGAAAGGGCTTGAGGAAGACAGCGTGGGTGGTTTCAGACGATGATACCGTTTTGGGAGAGGAGGCAATGATGACTGATTCACCAATCAGACTCACGTCTATCGAAGAAATGTCAGACGATGAGATCAGCGCCCGACTTAAAACCATTCGTAAAGAAAGAATGAAACCTGTTCGACAGTTCGAAGAGGTTCAAGCTATAAGGAGACAAGCGAACAAAGATAAATCGTTGGAAAGATTGGATAAGAAACTGGAACTATTCGTTAAATGCGACGAACGTGTTATGAAAGCGTTAACCCAACTAGAAAAGTACGCCCATGAAATCCGCGTATTAAGATTGGAGGTATTAGAATGAGTGACATCCACGACTGTTCATTGCATATCATAATGGCAGGTACTATACTAACAGGGTTTAGATTTATAGGACCATTCCATACTTACGAAGGAGCAGATCGTCAGTCGAATGACATAGATGAGACCTCATGGATTTTAACATTACATCCACCAAGTAATCTATCCGAGACCAGCAAAGACGACATTCTTACGAAGGAGCAGATCGTCAACTTTATTCGCGATAAATACGGAGAGATTCCAAATGAAAGCTCGTGAAGTAAGAGAACTTATCGGGAAAGACACCGATCCTCGTGTGGTCAGAGTGTTGGAAGGACTAGCTGAAAGCCAGAATGTACTAGGACAACAGCTAGCAGCCCTGACTGAAGTCGTAGATGGTATGATAGACGTGGTCGCCAGTACACAAACCGTTGCTGTGAATATGAAGAACTTATTGGAAAGGGTAGATAAGAGGGGAACCCAAGGAGATGGCCCAGAATCATCCACAATTTAACCTAGTCTCTATTACGACTAGAAAGACCAACGAGAAAGATAAAGCAGAACTGATTCCATACGATCACACTAAATGCTCTAACATTAATACTTGCCCTACATGGGGAGTAATTAGATACTCTCTCCACAAGAAGATGGAAGGAGCAAGTCGTGCAATGGCTCTTGAAGCTGGAGCAGCAGCACATGAAGGGTTCGCAGCAGTTAAGTGGTATCAATTCCACTCTAAGCAAGCTGTAACTACTACATTGTCACGTATAGCAGAGAACCAGGGCGCTCGTATCTTTGGTGAAGATAGGTTCGAACGCATGAAGAACACACTATCAAAGACTGCAAACGAGAGAACTAATGTCATCAACTTCACCTTGGAAGCTCTGTATAGCAGCGACTTCTACGACGATCCAAATGACCGCAACAGAACCGTTTCAAATATCTCTGAATCACTCATCGCCTATATCGATAGATGGGACATGGATAGATATCCGATCTGGATCAGAGACGAGGAAGACCCCTACTCTGATTTGGGTATCGAAATACCATACGATATACGAGTGGACGTTGTTTATTCCATCGGGAGTGGACGAACTGCCAAAGAACATCACAAGGCTATTCGATACACCGGCAAGATCGACGGTCTCGGATGGGATGCGCCAGGCGTGCTCATCTCTATGGAAAACAAGACCGGCGCTAGAATTGATGATGCTTGGCTTGCCCAGTGGATCTTATCCCACCAGATCACAGGTTACAACGTCGCAGCAACTACATTCACTGGAGTGGAATGTACTAGGGCATTCGTAGAAGGTATGAAGATACCATTAGGCAAAGTAGTCTCTGATGGTATCAGAAAAGAAGCAGTAAATAGATCACAGACAATGTTCTCTAAATGGGTAGAGTGGCTTATACACACTGTTGAGATAGATGAACGCTATCGTGATCAACCACTAGATGCACCTATGTATACTCATTCTTGTAACAGATACTTTAGACCATGCTCATTTGTTCCACTATGCGCCGAAGGTGACAGAGAGCAGAAAGAGTTAATATTAGAGGAGATGATACATGATGAGTGGTCCCCGCTTGAAGACTCAGTACAAGGTTAGGGTAAGAGGTAAACTAGGAAAGTCTTTCTACGACTCTTATCATCCCGCGGCTCAGAAGTTAATGAAACGTATACCCAAATGGTTAAAAGACCCTAACCACTGGGTAGATTACCGCGAACAAAATCTTGGTGGCAACGAAGTAGAAGCAACATTGGAGTTTTGGGAAGATGGAAGAGTTACCTGAAATCAGCTTCGGAGGAGTTAAACTTGAAACGCCAAAAACAAAACAAAAACGTATATCAGCACTGCTCTGGGGTCCAGCCGGTCAAGGGAAGACTACTCTTGCTGGCACTGCGCCTGGAAGAAAACTATGGATCAACTTTGACGTTGACGGTACTAATGCTGTGTCTTATAGGGATGATGTTGCTGTATTTGATTTAGCGCCTTCTCCCAATAACATAGTAATGAAGTTTAGAAAAGGTATACCAGCAGAGGTTAGTGAAGCCATCGAGCAATACGATCCAGATACTATAGTAATCGATTCACTAACAAACTTTGGCGAGAAAGCACTTGCTCATGGTATCATCGAAGCACAGGGTACATCAAAAGGACGCAAGGCAACCATCGAAGACCCAGGCTATGCAGGATATGGCAATAAGAATGTCTGGACAAGACTTATAGTTAAGAACTTCTTAGAAGAAACAGCAAAGTTAAATAAGCATGTTATCTTCATCGCTCACGAAGACAAACCTTTAATGGACGATCAAGGCATCGTACTCTATATATCTATTATGTTAGGAAGCTCACTGAACGCACAGGTTCCGATCGACTTCTCGGAAGTGTGGCACGTTTCCGACACAGGTAAAGAACGACGCATTGCCATTAGACAGTCGAGAAGCCGTAGACCGATGAAGTCCCGAATGTTTATCTCGTCAGGAGACCCTGAGTTCGTCTGGAACTACGATGCAGACACAGATGAAGGTTCGGGAATATCTGACTGGTATGATCAATGGTCATCCAATGACGGGAAGAAAATAGAACTTCCCACTAAGTAAATAAGAAACTAACTACTACATATAGTGTGTAGTAGTAGACGCTGCTACTAAGTCTTGGGGCTGGACTTTGTAGCGGATTACCACTACTATGTTCAGTTCCAAAAACCTGAAACGTGTAACACAAAGGACACACAAAATGGCAGACTTTCAAGACCTCGGTTCCATTATCGAGTACAGTGTAGACTTATCTAAACAAGACGCCCCCGAGCCTCTTCCCGCTGGTGAGTATACAGCGCAGGTTCGCTCCGCTATGCAGAAGACCTCCCAACGAGGCACACGTTACGGAGAAGTAGCTTTCCATATCAGTTCGGATCAGTACCCGCCTGATTTCACGGAAGGCAACCCAGATGGTACAACCATTATGTATCGTAGGGTATCCCTTGAGGACAACGCTCAAGCACGTTACGGTACTAAGCGTTTCATCGAAGCGTTAGGTGCACCACTGGGGAAAAAGATAGATGTCAACGATTGGGTCGGCTCAGAAGCTGCTGTCGAAGTTGGTAGCGAAACCTGGGAAGGTACGCCCCGCGCTGTCATCACTCGCGTTCGGGCAACTTAGCCTGGACTGGAATAGAGGTAGTGTCTTGAGTTGACACTGCCTCTTTTCTATAGTACATTGTCTCAATCATCAACCAGCCAATGAAGGGGTATACCTAATGGCAGATGACGCACCAAAACGTAAACCGCAAAAGGCTCGCAAGGTCATTATGGTGATCAAGTCGCGTGCTGGCGACCAAATCGACAAGCATGATATTGAAGTGCTTGGTGCCACACGGGACGGAGCAACGGCTCTTGAACTTATGGAGTCTAATCCTGGCGCGACTTACATTACGGTAGATGCTGTCTCGTAAGACGGTACGCAGAGACAAAATCAGCAATCGGGCGGCATTCGAAGGGGTGCCGCCCTTTTGCTATTCTACTGCGACACACAACATAATACTCATAGGTACACAATGCGAATTACAATCATTGGGTCTACCTATTTCCACAAACAGTGGAGAGAAGTGGAACGGAGCTTAACGCTACAAGGACACAGAGTTGATGGATTGATAGAACAGTCTACGAAAGATATAGTTGAAAACGACCCCAAGGCTGTTGCGGGATCGATGATAAGAATGGCAGCAGTTCAACTATCAAAGATAGTATACTGCGACTGTGTTTATGTACTTAACGTAAACGATCTTATAGGTGAGGGAACGGCACTTGCGGTAGAGTTTGCTGCTTCATTAGATAAGGATATTGTATTTCATTCAGACGCAGATGGAGGTTATCCACATGATATCCCTGTATTTGCTTATCAAATGAAGCTCAGTCCTGAAAGTGAAGAAGACTCCGAAAACAATAGTGCTTGACACACAAAAGAAAGTGTGCTATGAGACACAACTTCGATTGGGTAACTGATTTCTGCAAGAAATGTGGAAAGTCTTTCAAACAGACAATCGATAAAGAAGTCGATGACTGCATTGAGGAGAACAACATATATGGCATCACACACAAAATTGCCAGAAAACAACTATTTTCACAGATACGAACCGCCGCTAAAAGTGACAATCCCACGCCCAACTGAGATACCACGCGCAAGAGGAGTTATGTCAACCGGAAAGTACGGTGGCAATCTCCGCATCCGTTGCACCAATGCCGAATATGATATGGCTAAAGAGATAGCTGACTCTCTAGGACTTACTTTAGCTGGATTTGGTAGGTGGTGTATAGTTCGTTGTGCAATGGCTTTGAAAGAGCATAGGGATAATGAATCAGATAATATCGAAGCAGATGGAGCTTGATGCTACACAGAAAGAAGCAGTACGTGCTTGCACCTCACCCGATAACAGGATCGTAGCTGTAACTGGTCAAGCAGGAACAGGAAAGACTACGATACTAAAACAAGTCTATGAGTTCTGGAAGAGACAGAATAAGGAAGTTGTACTAGCAGCACCAACAGGAAAAGCTGCAAAACGTATTAAGGAGCTAACAGGTATACCTGCTATGACGTTTCACCGTCTCCTTGAATACCCAATGCCTGGAGAAATAGATGAAAAGACAGGCAAGGCACTTGTTTCATCAGACCCTAAGTGCGATAGAAACAAACCAATTCCTTATGATATTATACTTGGCGACGAGTATGCTATGGTCAATCATGAAGTACATCGTAACCTTCTTGATGCTATGCGTCCTGGGAGTCTTATACGCATGTTTGGAGATGCTAATCAATTGTCTCCGATCGAGAGTGCCAAGTCTCTTCAGAACAGGCCGTCGCCATTCATGAACATGTTAGACAAGTTTAATGGTGTCTGGCTAACTAAGATACATAGACAGGAAGAAGGCAGCGACATTATATCAAACGGTGATCTGATCATACGTGGTGGAATGCCGAAGAGAAGTAACACATTCATTCTTGATATCACAGATGATCCTGTAGTCGTCATATGTAATAGAGTCCTGGCTGAATTAGATGACGTAGATGACTTTGGCAATATAAAAGATGAAGCTGTAGACTTTACAAGTATTCATAATCAGATCATATCCTGCACTAAGAAGGGATGGGTTGGAACAGAATCTCTCAACGCCCAGATTCAATCATTAGTACAACCATCAGGTAGAATGTACTGGGAACTCGAACGCCATCAATGGGATGAAAGATCCCATCTTCGTATCTTTGAAGGAGACAAGGTTGTTATAATGAAGAACAACTATGGTCTTGAAGTGTTTAATGGAGAGACTGGTATTGTCTCGAAGATAGATGATCAAATGGGGATCGAGATAGACTTTGGAGATAAGGTCACTACTATACCAACAATTCAAGAGTACGAAGATAGACATGGTTCTAAGTACTTTAATCCTCAGAAAGATATAGACCTTGCATATGTAATCACAACACACAAATGTCAGGGTAGTGAGTACGAACACGTCATGTACGTGATGAATAAGTCAAGGAACTTTCTACTGAATAGGAAGAACTTATACACTGGTATATCAAGAGCTCGTAAGTCTGTTAGATTGGTTACAGATCAACGAGCCTTGTCTCTATCACTCTATAAGAAGGATGATAAGATAGTCAGATGACTGAAATCATAATAGTCAATGGCCCGCCAGGCTGCGGTAAAGACATGGCAGTTACATACCTAAAGAAGGACATACCAAACTGTGAAGTATTTAGGTTTGCTGATCCACTCCGTAAGATATTCAGGGCCATGTTCAACTTCACAGATATACAAACATATAATCTATTGGAGAATCTAAAGGATGAACAGTCCGTCACCTTGGGATACGCAGACTGGCCTGCAAGTGATGCACCTGCAACAAGAAGCCCAAGAGAAGTTCTTATTGATATTAGCGAGAACTATATTAAGCCTATGTTTGGAGATGCTCACTTGGGTAAACTGGTGGTTAGAGAGATCAATCAAACACCGTGTAGATATGCACTCATTAACGGTGGAGGATTCGACGGAGAGGTTGAAGCTATTGTCAAAGCCTTCAGCCCAGGAAATGTCTTTATCTTACAAATCGAAAGACCAGGATGCGACTTTGATAATGACAGTAGAGACTGGATTGATTGGAAAAAATGGGGATGTAAAGGTAAGCGTATAAATAATGAGCATGAACTTGACTTATATCGCATTCAACTTTGGAGGGCTCTACGTTGGATACCAGCGTTAGAAACGAAACTGAACTCCTAAGAGAAATAACAAAACTTACAACTCAAATAGGATTGACGCTGAGTTGCCCAGGATCAGGACCACTTGAATCAAAGATACTAGTTATAGGAGAAGCTCCTGGCGAGAAAGAAGAGCAGATGAAGATACCACTTGTGGGACCATCTGGGGCTTACTTCTGGGATAAGATGCAAGAGATTGGAATCACAAGATCACAATGTTATGTTACAAATGTATGCAAGAGAGTTCTCAACTTTGGTAGGCAGATGTCTGATAAGTCTCCCATCAAGAAAGACGAAAGAGACCATTGGGAAGGACTACTAGACTGGGAAATAGATCAGTTACCTAATATAGAGATAGTCATAATACTAGGCGGAATGGCTTTACACGCTCTTGTTAACGATAGCAAGATCACTAACTGGCGTGGTTCTGTATTTAACTGTATGGTCGGCAGATCTCAGAGAAAAGTCAGTGCAATAGCCATGTTCAATCCTGCTTATATACTATACGAATCCAGGTGGGAAGTCATATATAAGTTTGACGCAAACAAGATTAAACTAGTACGCGAAGGTAAATACAAGAAGCATGTAATAAAACACCGGATTAATCTGTCATTGGAAGAAGCGCATGATGAACTTGACAGTCTTATGGATACCGATAAACCCATCGCTTTCGACATTGAGACTATTGCGAACCAAACAGCATGTATTGGCTTTGCGAATCAAGCGCATGAAGGAGTCTGCATTAATTTCCGTGGAAACACTAGTGACACGTTCTCCCTTGAAGACGAGGTTGGACTACGTAAACATATTCAAAGACTATTCTCCAAACCCGGCAAACGATTTATAGCTCAGAACGGTAACTTTGATGCTTACTGGCTTTGGTACAAAGATCGCATCCGTGTTCAACCGATTTGGTTTGACACTCTTTTGGCTCATCACACCCTCTACCCACGAATGCCACATAACTTGGGGTTCCTCACCGCACAGTATACGACTCATCCGTATTACAAAGACGAAGGAAAAGAATGGAGGGAAAATCCTGACCCTAATGCGATCAATCAGTTTTGGGATTACAACGTCAAAGATTGCGCCATCACTTACGCAGTACACGAAAAGCTCCACGAAGAACTCAAAGAACAAAAGCTAGATAAGTTCTTCTTCGATCGAGTAATGAAACTACAACCACATCTTACAGCTATGACTGTCGGAGGAATAAAGGCAGACGAAGAGTACAAAGATAAACTAGCTATTGAGTTCCAAGAAGAACTGGATAAGAAAATACAACAGTTCTATTCTATTGCCGAAAAGATAAATGGAGAACCATTGTATCCTAATCTGCGCTCTAATCAGCAGATGGCAAAGTTCTGGTTCGATGACATGAAGTTAGTCGGTCACGGTAGAAGCACTAACAAAGCGAATAGAGATAGGATGTTAGTGCATCCAGGCACTACTGATACACATGCAGAACTCATACATCTATACAACGACTTCGCAACAGACACTAAGTTTCTATCGACATATCTAAATTCAAAAGTAGATCCTGATGGAAGGATACGTTGTGAGTATAGACAGTGGGGAGTTCAGAGTGCTCCAGGTAGATTGAGTTCAGCTCAGGTCATGTGGGGTTCAGGAATGAACTTACAGAACCAACCAGAAAAAGCATACCACATGTTTGTATCTGACCCTGGATACATGTTCACATACTTTGACCTATCACAAGCGGAGGCTAGAATTGTCGCATATCAATGGAAAGTCAATGGACTTATCGAGTCATTCGAAAGAGCTAAGACAGACAATAGCTTCGATGTGCACAGAGGGAATGCCGAGCGAATCTTTAGAATCCCATATGATGAGATTCCTTCCTACGATAGAGACGATAAAGGAAGACCTACTCTCCGCTTCCTTGGAAAGCGATGTGTACACGGACTTAATTATCGTATGGGAGCCCCACTTCTCGCGGAAGTGTGTGGTATACCTATTAACCAAGCATTCGAAGCGCACGCCGCTTATCATCTCGCTTTCCCTGAAATCAGAAAAGCTTGGAAGGAAATTGCAGACGAAGTTAGAGCTAACAAAGTACTCTACTCACTCTTGGGACGCAGACTTATCATACTTGAGAGAATTACCGAGAAACTACTTGAACCAATTGTCGCATTCGTTCCCCAAAGTACTATCGGTGACAAAGTTGCTGGTTGCATATACGAGTGTCACGAAGACCCCGAGTGGCCTATTGATGCTAGAATGCTTCTAAACATACATGACGCGCTCATTGCAATACACAAGCCAGAAGACAAAGAGATAGTTCAGAGAATAATGAAGAAACATGCAGAGAGTCCGATAAAGATACGCGGACAGGACATTATCATTCCAGCAGAGATCAAGGAGAGCCATCCTGGTGAGGATGGTTTACACCGATGGAGTACAATAAACTAATGATAGGAGAGTTCTTTGATTCCGTCTGTGCCTGAAGGATCATTCATTGATCTCTACATGAAGGCCCAACAAGATAAAGAGACTGCAACTCTTTACGACTTTTGGGCTGCAATCTACTTGATAGGAGCTTGTTGTGGTCGAGATGTTATTGTGGATCGTCCTGCTAGTCCAGTTTATCTCAATTGGTATATTGTATTCGCATCGGAATCGGGCAAGACTAGAAAATCGACTGCGATTAGAGAGGTTCAAAGATGCCTTAATGGCCTTGGACACAACAATGACTACGGTCTTATCATTAGTGCTAAGACTCCACCTGAGACGCTTGAAAAGTCACTCGCTAAGCGAACAAGAGAAGTTGGTGATGCAAGGTGTAATATCATCTCTTCCGAAATGGTCACTATCCTCGGAAGAGAGGGATACATGGCGGGAATGCCTGGACTCCTTACAGACCTCTACGACTGTGCAGATAGGAGATTACCCAACAGAGACAGAGAAGGAGAACTAACTCATGCCAACGTCTTTACCACGCTTCTCACAGCTTCCACCCCAAGCTGGCTCGTCACTGCAATCAATCCGCAAGTGGTTGAAGGAGGCTTCGCATCAAGAGTTATCTTTGTTTGCGCTAGCCAACGTAAACGAGCTATTGCTTGGGGAGGAGTTTCAACCGAAAAGGTGGGATCAGATCGAATTATCGAATCTCTTGATATTGCGGGTAGAAATGCGAGAGAAGTTGGAAAAATCACCGCTAATGAGCGAGGACTTAGGCGCTTCACTCAGTGGTACAACACACGACCTTCTAGCTTCGATCCTTTCGAATCCAGCTTTGAAAGTAGAGAAGACGACCACGTCCTACGACTCGCAGCGTGTCTTGCCATTAACGATGGTTCATTCGAACTACAAGATGGGCACATTAGATCTTCGTGTCGCGCTATCACTGACATTAAGGCTAATGCCATCAAGCTCTTTGGAAGAGGAACCAGTAGCTCAAGTAGATTCGGAGACGGTATTGACGGAGTTAGAAGAAACCTAGTAAAAGCTGGGCACGATGGAATACAACACTCTAAACTCTATAACAATGTACGACGCAACATAGACACGAAAGAGTTTAAAGTCTTGATTGAAGTTATGAAAGAGTGCGGTTATATAGATGTATTCGAAGTTGGAAGCGGCACGAAGAAAAAGAAAATATATAGAGCCACACGAGCAATAGAGAGCTTGGATGTTACTTCTAACGTGTTGGGGAAAATATCCCCGCACCAATCATAGGACGCCTTTGGAGCTTGGTTAGGTCCACATCCACATCTCTATTAAAGTATGTACTTAGCTGCTTACTAGCGAATACCTCATAATTCTTTAAGAAGTGTAGCTGTTCAGCTTTAACTGATGTGATCATAGACTTGTAATAATCAGTTAGATCGGCTCTATCTTGAGCAGTTAAATGTGACTTAGTTACCTCATCATATGTAGCATTTCCGAGCTTTGCTATTGACACCCTATGTGCCGAAACTTGTTCGTCGTACTGTCGCATAATAGGAGAAAGATATGATGTATGATTTGCTAAAGCCTGTATGATTGGGTCTTCTATAATAATACGCTCACCTGCTAGTGGATAGCCAGCAGAAGTTACCATACCTTGCGTTGTGATATTTCTAAGGTCTTTGGATAACGCTTGAATGTTCATTCTGCGTTTGATTATTTCTTCGTTGATCTCCTCACCAGGGTTAGCTGATAGAGCTTTACCAAAGAATGGAGTTGTTATTGGATTAAGGTATCTTGCTTGACGTCTGACCTCTCTCCCCAATGTACCGAAGGCTTGTGAGGCACCTTCCATAATACTCTGATCAGACCCAGCGACAAATGCTTCGTGCATCCTTGTGTATGCTAATCCAGCACTACCGAACATTGCACTAATTGCCGCCTTTGTAGTAGCCTTAAGAGCCGAGTCAACATGTTTATCTATTCCACCAGTACCCGTAATGCGCTCAGGGGCAGCAAATGGTTGTAGTTTAAGTGTAGTAACTATCTCTTCACCTTGTTGATCTATACCTTCTACTAATCCAGCTCTTATGTTAGCTCCGCTCAAGGCTCCCACCATCTTTATGAAGGGAGGCAATGGTATATCTAATACACGTTCAAGTGCGCGTCTATAGTTCTTACCATTAACATCAGCTCTACCTGATTCCCCAACATTAGAGAAGTTAAAGAAAGCATCTGCTGCCTCTATGACCGCAGAACGAAAAAGACCAAACTCAGGACTTATTGGAATTAGTACGGCTTCCCAAGGAGGTCTGCCAGGAATAAAAAAAATTGCGTTACTCGTCCTCTGATCATCAGAGAATCCATTCCAGTAGTAATCATTGTATGACCATGACTTGCCTCTTTCAACAGGATCAGGCCAAAGTTTATCAGACGCTTCTGATAGCATACTATTATAAGCAAGCTCTGTCATCGTTGGGAAGCCGACAACACCCACCATCATCGGAAGTATCTTATCCCAGTGCTTCATCATGTGAGAGCCGATTGAGTTCCATGATTGTATCATAGCACCAGCGAACGGAATACTCGCATTAAAGCCCTGTATAAAAGGCGATGTTCCCATACGAGTTACATCACCAGCCACATCTTTGGCTTCGCGCACGATGTTTCTAAGTTCTTTTCCTACAGGCATCTCGTCGTATTCTCTTAATCGACGCATAACTAGACCGTAGGCAGCGCCCTCATGTAATGCTGTATTGGCATTCTTCCAAGTTCGCCATATAAGGCCGGCTGCTTGAGTTCCCCACATCTGTTCGAAGTTAGGTAGATTTGCTTCAAACACACCTGTTAGGTCATTTGTGAATTGCTGTGATTGAACGGACGTTGCCAGTCTTCCTGTATGACGCTTTACATGAGAAGAGTATGAACGAGCGTATGCTCTATCAAGCCTATCTCTAAGATTTGTCCAGAATTTAGGGTTAACATGCCCAGATAGACCTGTTCCAGTCTGTAATCTAAATGTAAGATGATTAGATATATCTTTGCCAGCCGTTGCAGAGAACAGATCCCAAGCACCAACGAAGGCGTCTCTGTTTGTTCTAAGCAACTCCATTGTCATTTTACCAGGATTGTACGTACCTAATCTCATTGCACGGTTTATTGCAGTTTGCTGTACACCAAAGGCAGCAGAGACCGGAGAAAATAACGATAAGTCACCAGTAGTAAAACGCTGGAACATACGCTTATGTTTATTGGCCATAACCATTATGTTGCCCCAATCTTCTTTTACGTGTAGGGCCGTTCTTAGATGTGTATCAGGAACATAGAAAGCGTACTTATCTCCTTTGTGTTGAACCCAAATAACATCGTCGGCAAAGAGACGTTGGGTATCGATAGTAGCAAACTTATTATTAAGATCAAACCGCTCGGCTAATACTTCCCAGTCATCACCTTTAGCAATATAACCACCATCAACTTTTTTACCTGCATCATCAATTGCCGTTGATGCAGTCCAATCATCTGAGCCTTTGTCAATAGTTATTCTCTGCCTACCAACAAACCTTGGTGAGTCTATAGCCGATACGTTTTCGGGAACGCCTTCTCTATATAATCTACCCTGTTTATCAATGGCTATACCCGTCATACGAGCTAGGTAATTCCATTGATATGTTGACTTATCTATATGTTCTATAAAGTGGTAAGCATAGTTTCTAAGTGCTCCTACCGGGTCGCCTGGCGTCATTACACCTTTTGCATGAGTACGACTGCGTTTAAGCAAGTTACTAAACTCAGCTAAGTTCTTGCCTGTTGTTGATCCAGTACCAATGTACGCTCCCATCTTTTTGAATATTGAGGCACGTACTACTGCATTCTCTTTTGGAACATATACCCTTTGACCGTCAAGCACAAAGAGATTCTTTAATGCTGTGGCTGTTTCCTCGTCGAAGACTTTTTGCTTTACGGCTCTTTCAAGTAGATTATCGAATACTGCGGTATACTCATTTGCAAGCAGCTTAACTTCTGGGAAATTAAGTTCTATATTCTTTACCGTCGATTCTAGCTCACTCCTTGGTATCGGACTTTTCTTACCATCAGCGCCAGCTTGAGCGTTTCTCCACATTCCAGGCGCTTCTTCTGGTCTATAGTTCTCCAGATTACGCCGGATAGCCATCATTGCAGCTCTGTGTTCATTCATCAACACGTTCATTTGGTCGAGATTACTTTCATCCACTGCAATACGAAGCGATGCTAATGGAAAGTCGTCAGCAAGCTCTGTACCTGGTGCATGTCTTAATAGCCAACTTGCATCCGCATTAATCCTATTAGCAATCTCATCTCTGCTGTTCATATACTCAGTAAACATTCTACGTTTTTGAGGCCCGAGACGATTAAGCTTATCATCGAATGTATCTATAAAATCGATATTAAACTGTTCATACCTTCCGAGATGGTCTGCTTCTTGAAGACCCTGTATTTCCTCTGACTCCCCGTACACAGCATTACGAAACTTCTCCTGAACTAACTTACCTTCATCAATATAACGACCTTTGACTTTAGAAGCGACACTACGAGCAGCCGAGGCAGCAGGCGTAAGAAGTGGGTCTGTCGTTTGTTTGAGTGTATTGGGTATACCAAACTTGTCGAGGAACTTAGATGCCCCTGTCTCTAATGCTGCGCGTGTCCTTGCTGATACCTTATCATTGGTTTCTGCGACAGAATTGTCCTTAACATCATCCACAAAGTCCATGAACTTATTGGTTCTTGCTTGCTGACCAAGTATGTTACGTGTACCAGGCTGGGCTTTCTTAATCGTTCCTGCTCTAAACTTTCTTGCACCCGCGTAACCAAGGATACCAGCAGCAGCCATTGCTACAGCTATCTTAGCGTTGCGCCATTCCTCTGCCCTAGCAATCTCAATGTCTTGGTTAATCTGAGTCTGACGTAAGGATTCAGAGTCTATGTTTATTGTTTCGGGCTCTGGACTACCTGTGAGTATCTGAGCTTCTGCTTCTTCTAACTCTTCCCTTGAAATGTTTATTGTTGGTATCTTACCTGAAAGTGCGCGTTCACTAAATATAGTTGGCAATTCGGGATCATCCATAAGAGCGCGGACAGTTTGATCAATACCTATCCCAAGTCCAGCCTGTGTACCAAGTCTTATCTTATCTCCCTTAGTGAGCCCGCCACGACCAAACTTACGTAGGTTTCCTTCTATTCTAACTGCTGGTGTAGCTAGTGCGGCTGCTTTGCCACCGACATTACCTAACTTGCCTAGCCAAGCTGCTGGAACAGGAACAGCAACCGATGAGATAATACGAGAAGCCTGGTCTTCCAATGAGACTGGCTCTTTAATATTAAGGAAACGATTAACAGCTTCTCTTCCTCTAGCACCAAACTCTAGTAGTTCTTTATCTTTTCCACTTTGTAACGCTTTTATAAATTCTTCAGGAAGGCTACCACCTTTGCCAGCCTTACCTCGTTCACTAACAGCTTCGATCCCCGCACCAATAATTCCTGCTAACTGTGGTATACCTGTAATAACATCCGTAGGGCCAGCAACAGCCTGTCTAAAGATATTAGACGGTCGCTTTGTTGTATCACTTACTTCAGAAGCTTTTTCGGCCTCTACCACACGCATAGCTTCGTCTAGCTCTTCGCGTGATATATTTATTGTATATTGTGCCATTGTGTTACTTAGGCTCAATGATGTTTATTTTAACTAACTCATTATCAATATAGACTTTAGGTTCTTCATTACCTATCTGTCTTATTTGAACCCTATCTGAAGAGATGCCCACTTTATTAGTAATGACGCTCTTCAGTGTATCCAGTTGTTTTTTACTCCAAGCTGGTGGCGCTGGCCTAGCTGGTGGCGCTGGCGGACCTCCTCTCCTTCTTTCAGTTATAGTCTGTTGTTTAGGGAGTTGACCAACGCCAGTGCCTGGGACGAACTGCTTTGTTTGTGTCGTAGTTTGTGGGAGCCTTGCAGCCTGCACTGCCGGTGCTTCTCCTTGTATGAATAGTGCATTAGGATCAGTTATTTGCGCCAGGTTTCCCGTCGTTCCTACTGCCCGACTAATACCAGCCCCAGACAAAGCTTGCGCGGTTTTTGCACTCTTTAGTGCCTCATTAATGACTTTTATGTTTCTCAGTTGTGCAGCAGTATTTTCAGGCAAGCCTTCTGGAATGGTACCCGCATTAATCAATGCTCGTGTCAGTTCAGCTTTTCGCTTAACTCCGGCAGCAACTTTTGCCGCGTCAGCCTGACGCTGTGCCAGAGCGGCCTGAACTAAAGCTGCCATATTAGACCTGCCCTGCGCGTCGGTTTCTCGATTCATAGCAGCAGTAGGTTCAAATATAGTCTGCTTTAGTATGTCCATATAGTCAGCCATTATACTTCTCCGACATTCTCACTAGACGGCAACATTGCCAAGCTGTCTACCAGCTAATGCCTGAATAAGGCTGTTGGTTCTTTTGGCCATATCTGCCTGTCTTTGGGCAGCCTCAAATTGATTAATTGCGCCTGACGTGCCAGTTAAGGTAGCCGCTAATGGACTAGCACCAGCAGTAAACTGAGTAGGTATCACATTAGCTGCCTGGGTAATTGCACCACGAGATGTAGCCCCAGGTACTTGAACAGTCTGCCCACCAGTTTCAAGCAATCCGGCTGTATCCATAAGATATTTGTTACGCCCAGCGAGTAGATCGTTTCTAATCTTAAGCGCCTGAAGCCCAACAGGTTCTTCTGCCCCTCGTGCTAATGCCAGTTCTTTTCCTAATTCGTTCTGTTGTTTGCTCATAGCCCCTTGATTTATATTACCAATTCGTTGAGTAATTCCTTGTAAAAGAGGAAGATACTGTGCCTGCATAAGAGCATCTGTATTTGCTCTTTGTCTTTCTAGCAAACTTCTAATAGAGGGCAATGTAGGAGTCTCGTAAGGCTCTTCTATCTGTCCACGAGCAACATTAGCCAAAGAGCTTCGAGCTTGTTCTCCTGTTGTAGTTCTACTCTTTATAGCATCTAAAAGAGGATCAAGGCCGGGCGCTGTGGTCTCAAATACATTAGTCCCTTTATCATATACAGTCTGTATTCCAAACGGGTCTCTTGTGCCAGCAGTTGCTATTTCTTCTTTTCGCTTGGCAGCCGCCAGTTCCTCGCGCCTCCCTTCCTGCGTCCGCTCAGCTTCTTTTCGCGCTCCTAATGTGCCAAAAAGGCCCGAGCCAAGCGACACAAAAGGTGCTGCTGTCTTAAGTGCTTCAAGTAAAGCCATTAGAAACTCCCACTACCTGACCGTCCTAGACCACGAGTTGTTGTGCGTCTACCCGGTATATCTCGTTCACCCGCTGCTATAACATCTAAACTAGCATCTTGCGGACCACCACTCACAAGTCCTTGTCCACTTGCACCAACTTCAAATGCTCCTTGACGATCGAACAGAGGCTCAAGCCCAAGTCCGCTTCGTACATCTTGATCGAAGTTTGAAAGACTTGTCTCAGTAAATGCATCACGTTCGGCAAGCCTTTCAGACAGAGTGCGTTCTGGACGCCCTAACTGGAATTGAGAGATATTACCAAGAGCCTCATCACGGAGATCCGTCAATCCCAGCCTACGTTCTTCAGCTACATCACTAAGTGTTTGTCCAACACGTTCTCTAGCTGGCTCAAACTGCTGACCTATATTTAAGTTTGCAAGCTGCTCACCACGAGCAGACAGAGTACCACGGTTTATCTGATTAGAGAGTTCATTGAATGCTGCTGTCTGTTGGTCCTGTGTGATACGATCTGCAAGAGAGCCTGCTTCTGGCGATGCGGCGAAGTCACGGAAAGGTTGGAAGTCATCAAAGGCTGTACTTACATCACCTCTAAACTGATCACGAAGCCTTCCGCTTTCTTCACCGAGCAACTGTGCACCAGTGCCTGGATTAAAGAACGAGAGTAAATCTTCCAGGCTTCCAACCGATTCTGGTATACCATCTGTCTCTCTGTCAAATACACCCTGTAATCCGCGGTTAATAATGTCTTCGAACCTTTCTTGCTCAATCCCCGGATTAGGTGTTCTACCAAGCACTTGAGCAAGAACCGTATCAAAGTGTGGTTGTGCGAGAAACTCAGGTGGTATTGCTTCAGGAGCAACAGAAGGAGAAGGCCCACGAGGCAGACCAGTAGCAACTCCTGGTGTTTGTTCTCCTTCACCAGCAAGTTGCGCATCTTGTTCTGCATCTATTGCGGCATCTCTTGAAAAGAGAAACGATTCTAGAGGATCAGGATCGGCAGGAAGAAGTGAGGCTAATGCACCCACACCAGGAGCCATTAGACCCATTGCTCCACGAAGAATGCCTTCTGGAACAGACCCAGGCATACTGAAAAGATCAGGCGGACTAGCAGAAAAAGTAGACCTCCCTCCAGGGATATTGGGATCAGTAAATGTTATCTCATCCCCTCCAAGTCCAATTTCTACGTTAGCGCCTGGTGGTAAAGCTCCAGATTCATTACTCCTTGCAAAAGCACTTAATATATCAGGCGAGATTCCGTAAATTGGTGCAGTATTGATGGTATTAAGTTCAGCTTGATTATGCCAAAGCGGCGTCGTGAAGGTCTGTGCGGGGTCGGTCGGTTCGGTCGGTTCGGGAGCGAGTGGAGTAGAAAAACCTGGAAGACCTGGAAGACCTGATAGCTCATCTTGTATATCAGCATCATCACCAGTTCCACCATGACCACCATAACCTCCTTCGCCAGTTGCTTCTCCACCTTCCCACGACCACCCACCATAGTCACCAAAGAACTGCAAGAGTCCAGTATCCGGGTTGCGCGTCCCAATCCCACCACGTTGAGATAACAACCTAGCTTCTTCAGGTGATATATGAGCGACTAGCGTGTCATCTCCTTGCCCTAGATCACCGAGTTTCGGCAAGCCGGAAGGAGGACTATGACGAAAGCCTTGTGTATCATCTCCAGGTAGGTTGCCCGATGGTGTGACCGGATGACCTCTTGGATCAGATGTCCGCTGTTGGCGCTTTGTAATCGTCTGTAGAAGGCTCATCTTTGTTCTCTATACATTGGGCGTTATAATTAAAAGGACCATATTCCTGAAAGATTTGTTCGAGTATTGGATGATCTTTATCTCTTATAATGTTCTCGTCACATGATTCGGGACTGTCGAACGTCTCATTACTTACCATATTGATACATGATTGATGCATCATAAAACATATCGTTAGTACAATCTTAAACATGTGGTTCCTAAATAATCACCCCTTCTTACAATTCTTCTCCCACTCTATATTATGAGCAGCTACCTGCTCTTTAAGGTGGCGAGACATCGACCCAAGGTCATCATTAGTAATGGTAATAGTCTTAGTCCAAGTGCATCCATTACTTACGAGTATGCCTGAGCAACTGCTTATCGAGATCATCGTCAGACATAGTGCTGACACTCGTATCAGTTTTGGCACGTTCAATTCCCTTTTCCATAGCATCCTTCTGCTGACCGGCTGCTGCACTCCTCTTTCCTGCGACGAACGCAACAGCCGGAACAGCAATCTTCGATAGCAGTCCTGTTATTACTTTGGCTACTACCGTTGCTATCATTACTTATCGTCCGCGTTTTTGGCTTGACCGATATTCAAACCAGCTAGATTGATAATTCGAAGTACTGCATCGATAGCATTATTATCGATCTTGGTAGGTGTAACTGCCGCAACTGCTGAAGCGAGTGCTATAACAGAAGTAATAACAGTCCACCATTCACCTAATAAAGCTGCCATGTCCATTACTTTTCTACTCCATGTAATTCAAAGTGTGGATAATCATTGAACCGCTGATCCTTTAGGTCGAAGTCACGGTCCCAGTCTCCTCCCCATCGTAGATTAACATCGATACCCGCTGCCAATCCAATAACAAACATTCCGAATCGGATGAATGGTCTTGGATCATTCCAATCTGGTACAGGGTATGGCACAACATCTACTGCAAGTGACGGACGTTTGTTGTGCATACTGTGTGGATAAGTGAGCCTAGACTTACCTTCTGCGTAGTATTTGTTCTGTGTCTCCGCCCCTCTTTCTCCTTCAAGTACCGAGCAATCTCGATAGATTAGAACCTTATTAAACACTCTTTGTAGATCAACATGACAACTTGATAATCTTTCATGCGATGTCTTAGACCATTTATTCACCATCTTTTCCTCCATTCCACGTCGTAGCTACTGGAGGGTGATTATCATTGTGCATATGCTCAAGACGACTTGTTTGCTTCTCAAGAATATTGATCCTTGCTAGAATACTTGCTGACTCTCTATGACGTCGCTCCATCGTTGGTGGGTCCATCATTGAAGAAATCACATTAAGTCTTTGTGCGTTTGTTTCAATAGTAGTCTGCTGTTTATCTGTGCGACCATCAAGTACTCTTAACCGTTTTTCAATGTCTATTAACTGTACTACAAGGCTTCTTATCTGCTGTTTTGCTACTGCTGCTGCTCCAGCAACTGAGAACAGTATCCCACCGATCGTGATAACCAGCTTGATATCAATTGCGCCATCCATTTAACTCTCTTCCTACTACAGGCTATTCATTGGATCGAAGTCAGGTTGCTTGTCTTCTGTAACATCTTCAACTTCTTCAACAACTTGCTTATTTCCAGGTGAATCTAGAATAGCTTGCCACTGCTGGCGTACACGAACAAAGGTAACAGCCTCTGACGCTGGAATCTGGGCCATGTCAAGATAGCGCAGAGTTAGGTTTATGAAGTTAGAGTCTATTTGCATTTTACCCCTCTAACGCATCAACACGAGATTGTAGAGATTTCACCGCACCTACTAGAACAGCAATTAACTCTTGATATTGCAGAGAGTGTGTATCTGACTCTTCATCGTACCGATACAATGTCCAGCTATCATTAATCCCTAGACCATCCATCGCAGACTTAACGTCTTGTGCCATTAAACCTGCTCTACGTTCTGAGTGAGTTATGGTCCTACCCTTTTCAACTTCCTCAACACTCTCAAACACAGGCTCGTCTTTAGTGCCGATAACATTGCCGTCTTCATCATGAACATCTTTTGACTCATAGACGGGCTTCTTGACGTTCTTTGTCACCTTCTTCTGCACTAACTTTCCGTCAACCTCAACGATCTCAGTTGAAGTAGTTCTCTTGGTTTTCATCTTAGGACGCTTTACTGTCGTTGTAATATCATCGACAACGGTGTCCTTAAACGTAAACCACCTGGGGTCAAGTGCTCCGATTATTGCGGCAGCTTCATCAAGTGCACCATGATCCGTTTTTCGACGTTTATCGGAAACAACAATAGAGTTCTGTACGTAGATAGTTCCAACTTCATAACTACTGTTACCAATTAGATAACTTTCTGTTACGTGTGGGAAGAAGTTATGTCCGTTGTTAATATACCAAGAGGGGTTTCCTCCATTAGCATAGAACGCAAGCCTGTTGTTTGCGTGGTCCCCCCTGACGGACATGACGTCGTTGTCATCCGGGTCTCCAAAGTAAAGCGAACCAAGATCATCATTAGGAGTTAGTATTGATATACCTGCACTTGCATTACTTTCAATGACTAGTTCGTCGGCGTCTGTGTGTGCAGTGACAGTGCCAGCAGTTCCAGCACTCTGATAGTGGATACCGTCGCCGTCTGGATTGTTTGTTCCAATCCCTATTCCTGCACTAGCCCATATACCTAAAGTATTGGCTGCCGCAGCATATAGGCCCATGTCAGTATCGCCAGAGAAGGTCAAACTTGGAGCGTCATAGGCTCCTGATGGAATGGTTACAACACCACTTCCTACAGTAAGTGCTCCTGTACCAACAGCCCCAGTAGTTGTGATGGTACTACTACCGTTATCGATCGATCCGAATCCACTAGTAATAGAACCAGCGTCTAAGGCTCCTGTCGTAACAATATTACCACCGCCAACAGAATGACTAGCAAAATACGTCGAAACTGTATCGACGTTTGTCATACGCATCGTGCCAGCATCATTGATGAGTATACCATCTCCGCTAGCTACTGATGTCGTGCCGCGTGCTGTGCCACCATCGATTAGATTGAGTTCAGCAGTAGTGACTGTTGCACCATCTAAAATGTTCAACTGAGCAGCAGTAGTTGTTACGGCTGTACTACCAATCAACAACTTGTCTTTAACAATGTCAATAACCGCACCACCAGCAGTTAACAACTTATCTGCGCTCTCATCCCAGAGTATAAATGCACTACTAGTATCACCAAAGAACTTGACATCCTTACCTGTTCCGTCAACTCCAACTGTCAACGTCCCATCAAGCTGAACATTACCATCGATGTCTACCGCGTCGAGGTTAGCCGTACCATCTACATCAAGATCGGTTGATACATCTAGTCCTCCAGTAATGGCCCACTTGCTGCCAGATTCGTCCCAGTTCATAACTATAGTTGCATCAGCACGGAACTCTATATCTTGCGCTTTGGTTCCATGCGTGTTGCCGTAAAGAACAATGTTACCACCTTGGTTTGTGGCAGTGTCAGCCGTTATTGATAGAGCGCCATCGGTGTCAGCACCGATTATATTAGGGTTAGCATTACTGAATTGTAAATCGTCTGACAAGGTTAGACCGGCAAGAGTCTTGTTAGTAAGAGTTTGAGCATGTGACTCAAATACAAACGTATCATTGCCAGTTAGCAGAGGAAGAGTAACTGTCCGATCATCTGCCAACTCATTTACAGCAAACACATACTGGTGATCCTGAGATGTATCGTTTATCTGAGGAGCGTTCAATACCTTATTTGATAGCGTCTGAGGAGTATCTCTTCCAACAAATATGTCAGTCGTAACTGAAGCATCATATGGAACAGTCCACACATTTGTAGTACCAGTAGGGATATTAGAAACTTCAAAGTTCCAGCGTTTGGTTACATCCGCGGAATCTACGATAAAGAAGTCTTCATCCTTACGAGCAGTACTGTCAATGAGTGTGATTATGTTTCCATTGGTCACATCATTGTCGTATGATGTTGGATCAGACGTATATGTGTTGATAGTGACACCAAATCTACCACTATCAGTTAAGAAGGTATTAACGGCATAAGCTGTAGAAGCTGCCCAAGCTCCGCCATTCTGAATGTTAACGGTGAAGCCTTCCCAACGACCAGCGTTAGTCGCACGATCGGCTGCGAACGTACCACTCGTCGAAGATGTGTGAGCAACTAGTGACTTCCAAAGACTGCCAAGATCAGGGTCTACGTATATATCATCTTTGGAAATAGAGAGAGAATTATCCCATACACCTTTGAAGTTTGTTACAGATATATACTTATTCAGCAGAGCATCAACACTTCGCTGGAAGTTATGATGAATCTCATGCCAAGGAGTCTTATCAAACTCGATAAGATCAAAGTTGAAATTGGCAGTCACAGCCATTAGACATCAATCTCCGTTCCAACAGCCTGGATGTTCATAGCCAATGCAGAAGAACCACCAAGCGTATAAGTAACGGTATCACCAGCGGATAAGTAATACTCAATCGGAGCTGGAGCGCCAGTAGTGTCTCCATCTACACCTGTTGCCTGGGCCGAAAGTGGTCCCTCTTTTATGGCATTAGGACTCGAAAACAAGAAGTTAGACGCTGTTATATTACTGTGAACCATCACAGCGATACCGTTTATCGTAATTGTTAGGTCAGTAGTCCCATCAGCCGCACCTTTGCACTCGTAGAATATGCGTACCAAAGCGGCTTTAGCACTTGGAACAGTATAGACGGTAGTTGTTCCTGCCGTCAGGGTCGATCCTTCACCCAATACACCAATCTTGTCGCTCATGGACGACTCCTATCGGTTAGCTAGATTAAAGCTCATGGTTCCATACGCAAGACGCGCAGGGATACCCGTTTTTTGCTGCAAGTCATCTATCTCGTTCTTGATAGTCTGGAACTGAGTACGAAATTCAGACTTTGAAGCCTTCTCGCCATCGGCGGGAATGGTGACGTTAACTTCTGATGCCATGCTATGCTACCCTTATTGAACCTGTTAAGTATGCGAGGGTCAAAGAGATAAACTTCAATGGCCCATGTGCGTCTCCGTACATTCGAAGTTTCTGGATTTTATAGCGCGCAGGCCAACCGTAAAGACCTTCATGCTTTGTCGGTCTCCCACTGCCAAAATCCTGTCCGTATGCTTGTTTGCCGAAACCAGGAGCTTTGCCCCCAACAAAGTCCTTGGTTATAGCGGGTGATCTTACTGAGTCGTACCAACCAAATCCATCGTCCCAATATCCTTCATCATCTTCCCATTTCTGTCCAATGTAACCTGGGTCTTCTATAAAGTTATCGGTATACATATCTACCTTGAACCTTGCCATTCCCTCGGTATCAAAGTTGATATAGCGACTCTGTTTTAGATTGAATCGTTGATTATGATCAGCCCAAGGAAGTTCCCAATCAAACCTTATGGGAACACCACTATCGTTGTCATCACTATGTGGACTCCAACCGTGGCCATCTCCAAATGCAGTGTCATCGTCCCACATTTCTTCTGACTTTTCGAAGTCTCTATATATCTTATCGTTGTTGTTACCCATTATGTAGACTTCACTACCCTTTATTATAGAGAAGAATACTCGTTTCAGTTCTGATCTACAGGCTGCTCCCCAATTCCAATCCCTAAACTCTTGCCACGCTGTAATCTTTAAACTCTCTATCTTCTTTAAGACAAACCCTCTAGTTTCTACCTTATTGGTTATGGTAGTCCACTGTGGGATAAACAGCATATAGTTATAGTCTTGGCTGTCGTATAGGGAGAAAGCATAGTCTTCTAGAATCTTAGTAGAGGTTATAGCGTTGACATCTTTCTGTATCTCTGGGTCAACAAGCTGACTAAAGCGTTCTGGTCTTACATTACCAGTGAAGAGTGCACGACGAACTGAGCTTACACCGTTTGGATCACAGAACAGCATATCATCACCTAGAGACTGGATTACTCTATGTGAGATGGTTCCATGATTCTCAATTGCATCATCGAATGTTGGTGTGTGATCACTACCAGTAAATGTTCCTAATGTACCGGGTAGAAGTGCCTCTTCGAAAGCAACAACTAGTCTATCACGAAAGCGTCCTATTCCCTTAATTGTTTGGTCGCCTATCGGAACCCGCGAACCAAGAGACAGCGTTACACTATCATTAGGATCAGGATCACCTAAGAACACACCAGATGTATCAGTGGAACTTATATGTAGAGCATCACCATCTTCTGGGTCGCCACCAATACAAAGATAACGTCCATGTGTAACGGCATAACGTCCTATAGGCGTGTTAGCATTACTACCAGTAGCGGGATCATTTAAGAACGTGCATAGATTTGTACCACCATCTATAATGAGCGGTTTGTTTACACCATTGTGTATTGTTAGATCGCCGTTGAATACGGCAAAGGAACAGAACTCTGTGGTATCCCAACCTGAAGGGCTTCCTGGTAAGTTCTTTGCAAAGTCATCATCCCATATGATACGAACTTCGCCGATAGAGTTGATACGAACAATCTTACCGTTAGACCCTACAGCAATGATCTGCCCATTAAAGTAGTCCATGTTAACAATCTCTTCGATGAACTCACTTGTGTCAGCGAAGAGACGTGTTCCAGGGCGCACTTCTAATGCTCCATCTACGGAGCGTTGCATGTTCTTGAGGGTCTTTGCGAATCTTGTATCTAGGTTTAGATCGTTGTCAATAACATTCCACCCGCCACTAAAGTCCCTAATAGTAGCGTTACGCAGAAATTCTCCGCGTGGAATACGTACACGTTGACTTAGTCTTGTTGCCATTATGTTGCGAGTACAGTAAACTCAAATGATCTCGGGTCCGTTGTCACTGGGTCAAGTGAAACTGGATGGCTGCCCAGGGAGTTTAATATCTGCTCGGCACGCTGCTCAAAGAGAGCTAACATACTGGCGGTTGCTTCTGGATTCGTTCCATCGTCCTTGAGGTATTCCCAGGATGCTCCAAGGACAAGAGAGTCTTCGTCAAAGTCTATTTCGTCAGTACTTGTAAAGTCGTCTGGCTTAGTACGATATGTAACTTGTATGTCACCAGTTGACGCTTTAGGCCAGATAGTAAATATCCTCGATACATCTGGGTTGGAGGAGAAGTGTACAGGAGACGTACCATCTATAGTACTTGCGTTAATCGTTGATGGTAGCTCCGTTAGTGCAGTATTAGAATTATCAGGGAATATGTGTCTGATATCCTCAAATCTCTTAATCAAAGTAGTTAAGTCTGTTGTTACAATTCCATTAGTTCCATCTAGTGTATATGTGGAAGCATGTGTAGTAAATCTAGGCCAAAATGCCTTATCGAATAAAGTGTTGAAGGTGGTCTGAATAAACTCTTCAATCGCATCTTCTGAGTAGAATTGAACACCAACACCTGCAACCATAGACAGACGTGTTTCAACTCTAGTCACAAGCTGCGTGAGAGTTTTAGCCATAGTCTTTTCCAATTCCGAGAAGCGGGGACGAGAAGGGGAACCGTCCCCGACTTCTCTTCATTGCTTTCCGTTAGGTCCGCAACCTTTATGCTTGAGCAACACCATGCATCTGAGCGTCGTTGATTTGTGCAACGACCTCAAATTCCACAGAGCCATTACAAGCAGTATGAGGTTGAACAGTACCACGGGGATCGCCAGTTGTCGTAGTAGCAGTAGTACCATCGGCATCTATGAAGAACACACCCTGAGTAACAGAGATGAGTGCATCAGCAGTGCCAGTAGTAGCTGTGCCACCATCACTAACAACTTCGATTGCGGCGTTTGAGCCGATCTTCGAAGTTGCGCCGTGATCATCAGTTGCTGATCCAGTGTCCAGTGAACCAATAGCTGCACTTGCAGCAATCGTAACACTTAGACCTGCAACAGCAGTACCACCAACCTCAACTGTGAGAGCAGTAGCACCCGATTGAGTAGCGATGTTGACAACTGTATCCATGCGAGTAACAAAACCAGCGTTGTTATTCACACCGAAGACTGTATCAGCAGAGACACAATCAATAGCGACAACAGGAATCTGACCCTCACCAACGGCAATGGCCACATCATCCTCGTACCACTCAAGGATACGTCTTGCAGCATATGGAAGACCAAGACGGTCATCCCAACCAACATCGAACGTATCGCCAGAAGCACCAGAAGCAGCCGCAATCGTATCGACATACTTAAATGCTTTCTCACCATAGATGGTACTAGTACCACTTAGAGTGATCGCTTCTGACATTATTTGACCCAAGTAGTCGCGTCCAGTAACGGTTACGACATGGTTTGAGCCCGCTGTACCGACCATAGTTAAACAACGTCCAAAGGTCGCATCAAGCATCCCAACAGTCGAGGTCAGAGAAGAGGAGCCACCGTCAAAAGTTGTTTCGAAGTCGGAACTAGTATAGGTCTGGGCCGACCCTGTGGCGCTCTTGTCGTTGAGGATGCCATCGGCATCAGCAGCCGCCGGAGCACCGAGCGACCCCGACCATCTTCCATTGATGACGTCAGCCGCCATCTCCATGCTTGGCACATACTGACTAATAGTACGTGGGAAGTGATCCGGTAGTTGTTTAGGCATTGTCTATCCTTTACGTTGCCAGTTCAGTTTCCTCACTAGGCGTCTGACGACTAGACTTGTTCTTAGCGGTCTTTTGCTCAGAACGTGTTTTCAAAGATCCATTTGACTTTCTTCCGACTACATCGCCGGTTTCCATATCAACAAGTTCTGGGTCTTCAAAGAAACCACACCTAACCATCTCTGCCTCGGTTCTTATACGAACAGATGAACCATTTGGAAAGTATACCATCCATCCAGCGGGTTCGTCTTCAGTGTACTTAACGAGGTTACTATCGTCATCGTACTTGAACTTCTCTCGTTTTACCTCGCCACCAAGTTCGTGTACTTCAAATCTAGGTCTTACATCTGCCATAGTAGTTCCCCTTCTCCTACTATTTACTCGTTAATAAGAACTGCGTGAGTGCGGAAGGCTCTCCACATACACCATTGCCCTTGCCAGACAATACGCGAGCCAGTTGCATCGATCGTCCAAGGGGCGACCAACTCTTTGACTTTCATATTGACGTGCTTGAGAATGTGCAGTCGGAGGTACTTGGAGTTAATGAAGTATGCCTTGTTAACAGGGCAGTCTTCATCATACAACATTGTAATACCTTGATGTCGCACTCCAGTGAAGCCCAGGTCCATCATCTTCTTGCCAGAGTTGGACTCTGACATGTTAATGACAACCTTGTCACGTACCGCTGTGCGGTAGTGTCGGTACAAGTTACGTCCGGTGAGCATCACGTCTGGCTTATCACCTTTCAGTGTCAAGTCCATAAGAATGTCATCGAAAGCTTCTTCAATGTTGGTCGAGTCGATGTTTCCATTGAAGTCGTAGGCAGAAGTACGCCACTGAGTTTCAGTTGCGCGGTTGATATTACCTACAGTACCAGTTGTGGGATCGTCAGGAATCATAAGACCAAGTCCTTGAGGATCAGTACCAGCACCACTAGCATAGAGGTACGAACTGAACTTCTCTTTGATGGACTCTTCGAGTACGTCCATCTTGGCCTTCATTAGTTTGAAGATCAAAGCCGCACCGCGGTTCTCATCTTCTTCCTGATCTGAAATGATGACTGAGCCAGCAACCCGCGCCCAGTTGTACGTCACTGTGTCAAACTCACTCGTTTGTGCTACGGGGAGTTCATCATAGTACTCATACGAACTGATGTTTGGGTTACGACCAACAGTCAGAGGATTGGTGATCTCGTGACCACCGTCTTCAGTCTCGACACGCTGATTGGCGAAGACCCAAGCCATAAGAGAGTTAGACTTTACAGAAGCCATGATTAGCTTCTTACGGGACCGCGTCAAGGTTGCGGCGAGAACAGTGGCAATAGGAGTACTAGCCATGTTTTCTCCGATCTATTGATTAAGTTATCCCAGACTCATTGATGGCTTGTCTAATGATGTCGCTCATCGATGTGTCAGCGGACACTGCTAGGTTAGCTTCATCTGTGCTACTTGCATCAGGGACGATGCTACCACCAGCAGGGACACTTTGCTGTGTATTACCACTTCCGTTACTTCCACTCTGTTGTGCTTCTCTTGCATTTTGAATGTAAGTACCGAGAGGAACCTTCCAATCTAATCCACGAGATGCGTAGAATGACTGGAGTTTGTAATACGCGGCGTCAAGAGATAGAGATTGGTCTTCTTCTAATAGCCGGGCAACCGCGCCTTCATGGACCTTAGCGTCAGGAAAGCGGTCGAAGAAGTCATTGTATATGTTTGTTGCTTCTTCAGTTCGTCTTTGTGTGTCAAGTTCCTGCTGACGTGCTTCTGTCAGCGGTTGAATAGCATTGTTGATCATGTCCTGCATTGACTTCATGTCAACACCATGACCACCAACGCCATCTACATTTATACCTTGAGATTGTGCTTGTGTCAACAATTGATTTATTGTTGCGGAAGGATCTTGCTTAAATGATTCCATCAACTGGGCACCAGCAGATAATTCATCAGGTGTTAGGTTGAATTGTGTGCCTAAGCTTCCACCATCTTGGTATGCTTGGACTTGTGCACGTAATTCTCTTAATTCACCTTGTAGATCACGGTTTTCTCTTACTGTTCTTTCGTAGACCCTTCGTTCTGCTCCTCCTCTTGCAATGACTTCTCCACCTTGTCCAACAAGGTCTTGGGGACCACGATTCTCCTGAGCTTGCGGCTCGTTCGAATAGCCTCCACTATCGGCTGTAGGTGCTGATGTTTCATCCGACGCCGAAGTGTCCTCTGTCGTGCTATCTGTCGTCTCCGAGTCAGAATCATCCCCACCTTCTCCTATACTTGCAAGAATCTGATCATCAGTTGTTAATATATGGTCTGCCATTTACTTTCCCCTTCTACTGCATAGTTTGGCCAGCAGCGCCACCTTGTTGAAGTGCCGCAACAACTTGCTGCTGTAGTTGTGGCGGTAGTTGACTTAATAACTGTTTGATGGCTTCTTTAGGATCGGCTTCTCCACCGCCACCACCTGGACCTTGCTGCGCTTGTTGGGCTATAGCCTCTTTCAAAGATGTCCAGTCTTCTTGTTTCATAACTATTTCGTCGAATGCCTGTTCCATGACCTGTAACATTATAGTTAGAACTGGTCCCGGTGCAGCATTTACGAACTGACCTAGAACTTGGCCCATCTCTAATGCTTCTGACTTCTTAGCTTGACTGGTTGGCTTCTTAGAGCTTCCACCTACAACGCGCATCGAGAAGTTTGCTCTAATCTCTTCTGGAGAGTAATTGACCCAACCTTCAGCCTGTTCTCGACCAATGAATGAAGCTACCATCTCCTGATCCATGTTTATTAGACACATTTGAGCTAATCCCCAGCCGATTGCTCCGAGCCAGTCTTCAATTGCGTCTGATTTCTCGTCAACCCGCATGTTACTAGCAGATACATTAGCCTGAACAGCGTCGTTGGTTGTATTGGTCTTGAATTGTGCTCCTCTAAGTGTCTCAGAGACAGAGCTTATACGATCAATAGCTCTGTACTTTAACTCTTTGTCATATAACTCTCTTATGTTGATTCCTGGTGGAATAACAGAACCAATAACATCTTGAAGTCTGAATCCTTCAGGAAGATCAAGTCCTCTTGCAGTTCCATCTGGACCGTTAAGGACAGCTTCTACATCATCTCTATTAGTCAGGTTCTTATTGAAGAATATGTTCTTACGTGCCCATCGTCTCGCTCTTTTCTCTTCATCGTTCATCTCATTGATAGCGTCTTGCTGATCTAAGTAGTAGGATACTTCGCCTTTAGTCATTGGGCCAGCAGGACCAAGATGAAACGTGAGAGGATAGATCGGGTAGAAGTTCTCCAGTTGATAAGGATCGTCCCAGACCCACAATGGCCAAGCCCAATCCTTATCACTAAAGAGTAATAAACGTCGTGTAACTTTGTCCCAGACAAACCAAACTAACGTAAGCTGCGCCGCCTCGAACGACTCTTCGTCTTCGAACCCGTGGTCTTTGGCGCTTTTTCCGCTTTGGAAGAGGGAGAACGCGTCGATGTCTTCGTGACTGTCTTCACCATCACTACTCATCCTCATTATGTGTGTAGGGGCAAATATGGACTTCCACTGCTTACTGTCACGGTCCTTGGTTGCATAACGAGCAAGCAAGCTTTGAGTAGGCATGAAGTCACTTACCATGATCCACTTAGCATCTGAGGCATCCATTTCCTCTGATGCTGGATCAACTAGAACTTGGTGCGGCCCTTTAAATTTCGCCCAAGGCCCAGCAGGAGTTAGAATAGCTATGTTCTTTTCGAGAGTCTCCAGTTGGCCTTCTAGTTCTTCTATCTCTTTCGTAGTATCAGCTTTTAAGTATCCTTCTGATATACGTTGTAAATCATCAAATGCTTTATCGGATGAGTCATCTTTAAACGTCCATCCTATATTTATCCATGATCTGTTGGTAAGAAGAGATGTTACAACTGCTCTCTTTGCCTTAGACTTTAAACTAATTCCTGGGTGGCTTCTCTTTGCAATAATCGCGTTTACAAGCCTCTCAACTTGTGTTGCTGCACGTTGAAACTGTTCAGAATCTGTAGTGATTTCTATTGATGGATTCCTGGCGTATAGAGTTGGCACCATTGTTGTAACATTAGCGAATATAACATTCTCAGTCTCTGTTACGTTCTCGTTTATACGTTGGTTGCCGACATTATTTCCGACACCATGCCTTGATGTGATCTGTCTATGACCTGTCTGATCATTCTCGAAGTATCTTATTGCTTCTTCCCATGCTTCTGGTAGATCACCAAGCGACTTGATGGCGATCTCTTTCCGAGACTTCCAAACTGATCCTTGCTTATCAGATACGGGAATCTTAGAGTCACCGACTACCTTATAGGATGGAGCCTGCTTTCTATTAGCGGGTCTAGGCGCTTCAATCTCACCGCCAGTAGTCTCTTCTATTGTCTGTTCTACTTCAGACGGTAGAGTTGGATCGTCTGCCATATCTTACCTTCTTCCTTATATCTTGTATATCGCGCTCACCCCATTTACGCCAACCAAGGTCTTTGGGTGCTAATTTTTTAACGAGGACAGCCACTTCTGGCCGGTGCGATAACATGTACTTGATTGTATCCATCGCATGGTCATTCTTATCTTTCGGCTTGTCGATGACATCGCCAGTTGTATCTTTTCTCCAGTAGTAATCGTTGATCTCATCGATGAAGAACTCCAGCTTATCCGATACATATAGATGAGGACTTCCATATGTACCAAGTATTGGGTTCTCGTGTCCACCTATAGGCTGTAGATACTGAGATACCTTAACAATACCATTAGCTATATCGTTGTTACCTCTAACACAGAATATATCATCATCAAGGAACATAGAGCTTATTGACTTACCCACTAGATTCTTATTTCCTGAACTTCTCCTGAATATGGCCGGGTCTGATAGGAGATGACCATCCTGTGGCAATGTATACTCTGCTCGTTGAGCTTTTATAAGCTCAATATGATTGTCTACACTTAGCTCTTTCTCGTACCATCCGTCAACCAAAAAGACATTACCCCTAGAGTCTGCAAAACCCCACATATAACATGCAGGAACTGCCATTCCGTAATCATACCCTTCAAGTATTGTGATGTCTTTATGTGTTTGTCTCAAGTTACGAAAGTAGTTCAAGATAGAGTCGTGACTGAGAACGTGTATCGCCTCTTCCCAACTTGGATAAACCAGACCCTCATACGCCGCCCATTTACCAAGTAGATAGCGGTCCCGCATCTGGCCCCTATAAGTAGATTCAAGCGTTTGTATGAAATCAGCTTCGAGGTTTTCTTTGTTTTCGTATGTGCTTCCTTCGAAGAGGTCAAGGATTGGGATGGGTCTGTTGTTTTCGTCTCTGACAAGGCTTCCATCCTCATCCATCTCACACATTAGATCATCACTTATAATTCCCCTTGCTTCAAAGTCTTGTAAAGGTTTAACTAGTTTCTTGTATACCCAGCCTCGGGTCGGATTGCAAGTAAGTATGAATTGTCGAGGCCCAGTACGGGGCATCTTCGAATCCATGCCTTCGTATCGAGTCATTCCTCTCAGTCTTCCCAGTAAATCCAGAAAGTCTTTGTGAACGATCTCTGGGTCTTCCATTTGATCCACGATAATCCAATCGTATGTCGCAGACAGTAGATTGGATGTAGTACTGTCTTGTGATCCCTTTCCCTGCTGTGCAATGTATCTGAAGTTGATCTCCGTTCCGTTTGTCAATGTACAAGTGTTCGATGCGTTCTGTGATTTTGGAAAGCTCTTTATCCAAGTCTGTGGGCACCACTTTAGAAACTCCTTCCTGATTGTATCGTTAAGCTTTGGATATGTAGAACGTGCAATCAACCCATTAGACCCTGGATAGTCTTTGGCAAACTCTAATGCTTTGATACATGCAGCAGAAGTTTTCCCATTAGCAAATCCACCGCCAAAGACTTGTACTTTGGCAGTGGACTTTAGAAATCTCTCTTGCAGAGAGTCTTCATATAAACGGAATGTGGACATTAGTAAGAAACACTTATATTAATCGATACGAGCCCAATCAGTATTTGCCAGTGCAGTAGAGCTACTAACATCAGTGCGTTGTGCAATCCAATTCTGATCATTGGTTGTGTCAGTTCCTTTCTGTCCAACGAAGGATGGAGTAGTTGTACCATGTAACGCACTAGCTGTAGAAGTTACACGATTGTATTCGTTCTCTGGTCCTGATCCACTGCGACCACCACCATTACCACTTAGATCACTAACTGTTGCCATTACATTACCTCTTTATGTTCAACTGTTATCGTCGGTATATCCTCGTCTTCTCTACGAATATGTTCTATCTTTAATCCGCCTTCAACTTTATGTCTATGCTCAACGACATCATTAGGACGATGGCCAGCACGATCAAGAATATCACGACTAGCAGCCTGACGGGCTGCCTCATTATCGCTATTAAGCGAAGACGCCATAACCGCAGCAGCATTCTTAGCTTGTAGCCTGAAGAAAGATCGGACGCCATCTTCGTCATCCAATACTATAGACTCAATGAACTCACCTTGCACTTTATTGTAGACATCACTAGTTCTGATAGTTCCGATCTGATCTTCTGTCAATCCCGTGATAGTCGAGATGTCTTTAGTTGACACTCCGAAAGCACTATAGCACATTATAACAGATAGAGTGTTCATTTGTTCTGGCGGGGCAGGTAGGTCTGCTATACTTTTATGTGACTCAACATGACTACGCTGTAGTTGTTCGTAGTTAGGAATAGGAACAAGTAAAGTCTCTTCATCAGCGATAGGACAGCCATCTTCAGGATTGATGACAGTCCCATCGCTGAGTTTGAGTGGTTCTCCACCTTGAGGAAGAAGTTGGTTCATCGGCTAAACGGTGCATTCCCAGGCACCCTCAGAGACTTCAAGAAGTATTCGAACAATGGTCTTG